>ERZ761602.1038-NODE-1038-length-54055-cov-7.036019_pt1 | contig 54055 bp, 31 predicted proteins | sample MGYA00512165_ERZ761602 | MGnify/ENA primary metagenome ERZ761602 (study PRJEB28899, sample SAMN02445085) | bioreactor sludge metagenome | biome: EBPR sludge; isolation source: Thorneside wastewater treatment plant | place: Australia: Brisbane, Thorneside...
CCGCCGCTCACAGCCCCGCGTGTAAACGCGGGGTGCCGTTGCCGTCGTTGGCAAAATGCACCCCGTGTTGACACAGGGGGCGTGGGTCAATGCCAGGGCTCGACTTCGCGCTGATTCCTGCCGGCTTGCTTTGCCGGGCTCGGCGCGGCGGGCGGACTTGGCCGGAGCGGTACTTGCCGGGGTTGGCCTGCGGGTTGCAGCGCCTGCGGCAGGACTGCCGGCTCCTGCAAGGCGGGCCTGGGGCGCGGTCTGGTGGCCCAGCGCACAAAGAGAGCGGCCTGCCCCGCCAGCGACAACACGAAGAGCCAGAAAGCCGCGCCATAGAGGAAATACCAGAGGGGCGTGCCGCGCTGAAGGACTTCGACGTGTTCGACGAACATGACCTCACAGGCGCCGTTGCCGGTGTCGGTGCGGGTGAGGCTGGACTTGCGCCAATGGGGGCCCCAGTCGGTGCGGTAGTAATTGACGAGAGCCCCGCGCAGGCGTATCTGGTCGCCGCGGCGCAGGCTGGTGATTTGACTGTAAACGTCGTCGCCGGCCGCCAGTACGTGGGTGTTGCCGGCGTTCTCCATGTAAAACTTGACCCCGGGGGCATGCTGGAAATTGAGTGTGAACTCGCCGCTCCAGAAGCTGACTTTGTGCAGATCGCCGCTTTGAAGGTTCATGTCCCAGACCATACCCAGGTCCGGGGTGTCGATGGGGGAACCGGCAAGAGCGAACATGTCGCGCCAGGTATAATTGGTCGAAACGACCAGCCCCGCACAGTCATATTCGGCTACGGGCTCGACCATGTATTCGTAGCCGTTGAGCTTATGCAGAAACAGTTTGCGTGAAGTGGCGCCTTGGCGCGGCGGGCGCAGCAGCTCTGCCTGAGCCTCCGCGGGCGAGGGCAGGCCGCCCCTGAACCACCAGGCCAGGGCCAGAAGCAGCAGCAGGCCGAGGCTGGCCCAACGCAGGGCGCGCTGGAGTTTTTCTTCGGAGGGTGAAAGCACAAGATCAGGTTAGCGCGCCTCGCCCCGGCTGACGGCTACAAAAACGCGCGGCCATTGTCGCAGGCGCGGGGGCAAAGCGGCCTGCTAAAACTCGGCGAGCAGGCGCAGCATGTAGAGCATGTTGGGCACGTCACTGGAGATGCTGCGGACCTGGTGGAAGTCTTCTTCGTTGAAGATGACCTCAAAACCCAGCGTGACGTTGCGGGCCAGGGTCAGGTTCACGCCCAGCATGAGTTCACGGCGGTCGGCGGCGAAGCCGGCGCCGTCAGCGAGGGAGAAACCGGCCACGCCGCCGGACGAAACGCGGCGCGGGTGGCCCAAAGGATCATTGACGTCCAGGGGGTTTTCGTTGTTGTTGGTGACCAGCTCGCTGTAGCGGAACATGGGCGTGATGCGCAGGAAGAACGGAATGCGGGGCAGCACAAATGTGTAGCGCGCCTCCACACCCCAGGCGTCGCGCACGAAGCGGCCGTCCTCGGCGTGGATGTAGTGCGCCTGCACCACCAGATCGCCGTCGCCCACGCGGATGCTGAAATCGAAGTTCGCCCCCACGCGCCACTTGGCGCGGCGGATGTGGCCGCCGGGATTGGCCGGCGTGCCGCCCTTGAAGGGCAGGCGCTGCAGACCCTCGATCAGCGCCAGCTCGTTGCGCGAGAGCCGATCGATGCTGCCCCAGCCCTGGAGGTGGATGAAGTTCGTGTTCTGGCCCGTGGCGCGCTCGGGCGAAAAGGGCGCGCTGCTGTTCAGGAAGCTGGTGGCGTTGAAATCAATGATGTAGCCCGCGCCGAAGTCCACCTGCAGGTAGCGCTCCACCTCGTTGCCGTCGCCGAGCCCGCGCCAGTAACGTGTGCGGTCGTCGGCCAGGATGGGATAGTTGCGGGACTCATCGACGAAGCCGCGCCCGTTGAGGGTGCCGTCCGAGAGAGCGCCCACGACGTACAGGCTCCTGAAGAAGCGCGCGGTGTAGCGGGCCTGAATGACTTCGTCGGCATGAAAAGCCCGCTGGCCCAGGGCCATACTCTCGCTGGTGCGGCTCTGGCGGTAGAAGTGGCCGTCAAGGCCGAAGAGGAAGTTGTCGTTGAAGTAACCCTGCCCGAAGATGTTGAACTGGGACAGGGGCTGGTTGTAGGTCACGAAGGCGCGCTGCAGCTCGAAGATCTCTTCATCCAGCAGGGAGTAGTTGCCGTTGAAGCGCATCTCCAGCGTGGCCTCCACGAGATCGGAGTAGCCGGCGTAGACACCAAGCCAGGCGCGGTCAATGCCGAAGCCGACGGGGGCGCGGTGCCCGCCGTCTTGAATGCCGTTGAGGTCGTTCTTCTGGGCCTGACGATACTTGACGCAAAGCCCGCCGCCGAACTCGACGAACAACTGCTTGCGCGAGCGCAGGGGCATGAGTTCTTCGATGCGCCGGCGGACTTCGTCCTCGACGATGGTCTGGATTGCGGCGGGGTCCGACTCGGGCAGGGGTTCGTCGGCGGGCGGCTTTTCCGGCGGCGGCTCCTTGGGCTGCTCTTTGGGAGTCGGGTCCGGCGGCCCATCCGGAATCGGCGGTTGAGCCCACAGAGGCGTAGCAAGGCACAGCACAAGCAACCAGATCGCGCGCATGGCGCGATTGTGGACAAGTGGCCCATGTTGAACAAGCAGGAATCCGCGCGCCTCGACTCTTGCCCTCGGCGCCGGGGGCAGGCAGGCTTTGGGGCCATGCGTCCATGCCTGCTGGTTGCCGCCTCCCTGCTGCTCTGCCTGCTCGGGCTCCGTGCCGCGCCGCTGGAGGCGGACTTTGCCTCGACGCTGGCCCGGGCGTCCGCCGGCGCCGAGGTCCAGCGCCTGGGGGCTTACCACTGGCTCGAAGGCGAGGGGCTGGCGACGCGGCTGCCGCCTGCGCCGCTGGCGCCGGGCAAGGGCCTGGCGCTCATTGCCGGCGAGCAGAACACGCGCACGGGCGTGGCGCTGTGGCGCCTCGATGAGCGGGGCGTGGAGGCCCTGCGCCTGCGCCTGCGGGCAAGCCTTGCTCCCGCGCGCGACTACAACGGGCTCAACGGCCTGGGCGAAGCCGTAGCCGGCAAGTCTCACAGCTTCACACTGGAAAGCGGAGCCCGGGGCCTGTTGACCGTCTTTGCATTTGGCAAACGGGCCTACGCGCTTGTGCTCTCGGCTCCGGGCGGCGTGGGTGAAGACCTTGAACTGCGGCGTGATGCCGTGCTTGCCGACCTCTGGCCTCTGGCCCCCACGGCCGACGATCAGTTGGGCCTGCTCCTGCTCGAGGGCCGCTTTGCCGGGCTCGTCAGCGGCTACGAGCGCGCGGGGCGAAGGCTGCACCGGCGCGCGGGACGCCTGCTTTTGTCCCTGAGCCTCTTTGCGCTGTCGCCGCGCGAATATGGCAGCCGCGACGCCCTGCAGGTGGCGCTGGAGGAGAAGCTGCGCGAGCGCGGGCTGCGGCGCACGGGCGGCGTGACGCTGCCGGTGGCCGGTTCGGAGGCCTACTGCGGCGAGTACTTCGCGCCGGGCACGATTCTGCGCGTTCTCTACGCCGAGCTGGGAGGGGACTATCTCGTGGGCCTGTGGCAGGGGCCCGAGAGCGCGCGCGAACTGCTGCGTCTCGATGCCGAAGCCTTTGCCCTCTCGCTCAAAGCCGCGGACCTGCCCAACGCCGATCGCCCGCGCCCCCGCCCCCTGGCCGAGGCCACCAGGCTGGAAGTCATGGCCTGGCAGGAAGGCCGGCGCCTTTCCTTTGGCGCCCTCTTTGACACCCTCTGGATCGAGAGCGGCGTGAAGTACGAGGCGCGGCTGACTCAAAACGGCCGCACTCTGGCCACGGCATTGGGCAGCGCCGACGCAAGCTTCGAGCTCAACCCCCTGGGCCCCGCGGGGCCGCGCAGCCTGAACCTGCCCGGCGACGCCCGGGGCGAGGCCATGTTTGAGCTGAAGGTGGGCTCGCTCAACGCTTCATTGCGCGTGACTTTGAAGTAAGGCCGCGCTGGCGCCTCTTGCGGCCGCTCATCAGCTTGCCGAGCAGTTGGTGGGCGCGCTCGAGGTAAGTGCCGACCACGCGCCGCGCAATGCCGAGCTTCTGGCCGATTTCCTGGTGGGTGAGGCCGTCGAAGTACTTCATGCGGAAGACCTGGCGCAGGCGGCCGCTGAGCTGGGGCTCGTAGTCGAGCATGCGCAAGACCTCAGCATGACGCGCCGCCAGCAGAGCGAGGAATTGCGCGGCATGGACTTTGAAGGCGCGGTCGAGGCGCGCGTGGTCGTCACGCGGCAGAAGTCTTTCCAGTTCGGGGCAGGGGCGCTGACAGGTGTCGCGCAAGGGGCAGTGATTGCAGGGCATGAGGTGGGAGGGCTCTAGCCTTGCAGGCACTGGCCTCGCATGTCTTGGGTTGCGGCGACGAGCCGCTTCGTTTACGCGCGCTGCGCGCGCTACTTCGCTTTCTCGCCAGTCCGCTGGACTGGCTCGAGGCTCTAGCCTTGCAGGCACTGGCCTCGCATGTCTTGGGTTGCGGCGACGAGCCGCTTCGTTTACGCGCGCTAATTATTTCTTTTTGTATTGTCGTTGAGCTGCACTTCCACCAAGCGACCACAGCGGCGGCACTTGATTTCCACGGCGCTTGGCCCGCAGACCCTCATCAAAAGCGCTCCACAAGCGCATCTCGCCAGGCCGGCGCAAAGCAGGGTGATTTTAGTTGCGCATTTTGATGAATTAGTTATATTTGTTTGTTGCGCCATGGCCCGCTCCGTTATTATGTCGAAACGTAATATATCGGCCCTGGCGACAGGAAAGCACATGCCCTCGCTCGACAACACAACTCCAGCTTTGACTGATGCTTACGACCGCTACGAGCACGTCGACCTTGCCCGCCACGACATACTCGCCACCCGCGTCACCGGCGGCGCCAGACTCACCCTCTTCACCGACAAACAGCGTGTGAGCGCATGGCTGCTGGTGCAAGCCGTTCAGCGCGGCCCCTGCCTCAGTGCGGCTGACGTGCTCAAGTTCCTGGCACCCCTTGACCTTGTCCTGCTTGATGAGGCCTTCTCCGCCGTGGACGCGGCCGTGGACGCTGCGCTGGAAGAACGGCCGTCGGCACCCTTCCTTGTGGCCAAGGGGCGCGAACCCGTTCACGGCCGCGACAGCCAGTGCCAGTGGCACGTGGAGAACCCTGAGCTGCCGCCGCGCGCGCGCCTGCTGCCCGACGGCAGCGTGGACCACCGGCAGGGCCGCCACTACGTGCTGGTGCAGGCCGGCGACAAGCTCTTCACGGTGACCCCGCCGGAAGCCGGACTGTCGGGGCTCGATGTTCACGGCCGCGAGATCAAGGCCTACCAGGGCCAGTGGAACCGACTGCTGGCAGGCGAGAACGTCCGTGCCGAGGGCTCCAGCGTGTTTGCGTTGCGTGAGGGCTGCCTGCGCGTGCGCGACGGCAAGATCAACGTTGTGCCGCTCATCTCCGTCTCGGACGTCGACTACGCCACGGGCCACATTGACTTCGACGGCGAAGTCCTGGTCAGCGGCGAGGTGCTGCCGCAGTTCCGCGTCAAGGCCCGCACCCTGGACGCCCGCTGCGTCAACCGCGGCATCATTGACATCCGCGAAGATCTGGACGTGCTGGACAGCTTCTTCGGCGATGCCGCGCAGCCGGCCTTCGTGCACGGCAACGCGAGGATGTCCCGGGCCCGCAACGTGACGTTGTACGGCGGGGGCAACATTGAGGTCACGCGAGAGGCCGTCGCCTGCGAGCTTCACGCCCTGGGCAGGCTGGCGGCCCCGCGCGCGGCCCTGGTGGGCGGGTTCTTTGCCGCCTTGTGCGGGATCGAAGTGCTGGACGCGGGCAGCCGCGAATTCAGCCGCCAGACGCTCTGCGTCAGAGCTGACAAGTTGCACGCGCCTGCCCTTCACGCCCTGCACGAACGCCAGCGCGTGGCACGGGAGAACGTCGAGAAGATCCACGCGGCTCTGGCGCCCTATGCCCAGGCCCCCGAAACGGCTTCGCTGTCCGGAACCCAGCGCGAGGCCCTAGTCAAACTCGCCCGCCAGCTCGCCCACGAACAGCAGGCCCTGGCCCAGGCCCAGCAGCAGCTCAAGGCTGAGCTGGCCCGCCTGGCTCCCCAAGTGCAGGCCCGGATCGTGGTCTGGCGCAGAGCCTATGCCGGCACGAGGCTGGAGCTGGGTGAAGCCGCGCTGGAGCTGACGCAGAACGTGGACGGGCCGGTGCGCTTTGTGCTGGATGAGACGGGGCGTGAAATCCTGCGCGAGCGCGACTTCCGCTAGCAGGCCGCCGGGGACCGTGCAGCGTCTGCTAGACTGCCCGTTGGGCCCAGAACAGCCGGGCCGAGCGGGCGCGGGGGTTGTCAAACACTTCGCGGCTTTGCGGAGCCTGGCCTGCGAGCTCGGCCTCGCTGAAGTGCCCGGCTTCCAGCCCGGCCTGCAGGGCCGCGCGCACCCGCCGCTCTTCGCCGCTGTGAAAGGTAATGATGGCCGCCCGCCCACTGGCGTTCAGCACCCAGGGCAAGTCCCGCAGAAACTGTTCGAGATTCTCCAGCTCGCGGTTGACCGCCATGCGCAGGGCCTGAAAGGTCCGCGCGGCGGGGTGGGTGTCAGCGGGGCCCCGCCGCTTGTAGCGCCTGGGGTTGATGCCAAGGGCACGCATGACGACCTCGGCCAGATCGCGGCTGGTTGCCAGCGGGCGCAGGGCGCGGGCCTGCACGATGGCGCGGGCCACAGCCGCTGCCCTGGGCTCGTCACCGAAGTCGGACAGCCAGCGGACCAGGGTCTCTTCGTCCGCTGCCGCCAGCATCTCGGCGGCCGTCTGGCCGCGCGAGCGGTCCATGCGCATGTCCAGGGGGCCTTCATGTTTGAAAGAGAAGCCGCGCTCGGGGCGGTCCAGCTGCATGGAAGAGACGCCGAGGTCCGCCAGCAGCAGATCCACGCCCGCGATCTGCTCGGCCTTGAGCACCTTGGCCAGGCCCGCAAAGTTGCCGTGGTGGGCGTGCAGAGTAATGCCCAGCGCGGCCAGGCGCGCGCGGGTGCGGGCCTGTTCTTCCGCATCGAGGTCAAGGCCAATGACGGGCGCCGGCGCCACCAGCGCCCCGATGGCCTGCGCGTGGCCGCCAAAACCCAGCGTGCAATCCAGGTAGACCCGGCCCGGCGAGGGCTTGAGCGCCGCCAGGACCTCGTTGAGCATGACCGGAACATGGGTGCCCGCGGGAGTGCGGCCCTGGGCGCGGACCTTGGCCTGCTCCGAGGCGTATTTCTCGGGGTTGAGTTCCTTGTAGCGCTCTTCAAAGCGCCGCGGGTGGGTGCCCCGGTATCGTTTGCGGCGCGGCGGGCGGGGAGGCTCAGTCATGGGGCGCTCACTCGAATCGGGTGTTGCCGGATGATAGTGCGATTCTGTGGTTGCAGTAGCGGCGGCCCGATGCCGCAGGCCCGGCGCCCTGCTACGCTGGGCTGGTCCCATGCTGACCCGGAAAACAAAATACGCATTGCAGGCCCTGCTGGCGCTGGCGCGGGAGTTCGGGCGGGGGCCCGTGCTCATCTCCCGGATTGCGGCGCGCGAGAACATTCCGCACAAGTTTCTCGAGCTGATCCTGCTGGAGCTCAAGAACCTGGGCTTTTTGGGCAGCAAGAAGGGCCGCGGCGGCGGCTACTTTCTGGCGCGGCCGCCCGCGGAGATTTCCATCGGCTCTGTGGTGCGCTGCCTGGAGGGCCCGGTGGCGCCCCTGCCCTGCGCCAGCGAGAGGGCCTTCCAGCCCTGCGAGGAATGCCAGGACCCCGAGGCCTGCGGCCTGCGCCTGGTCATGATGGACGTACGGGACAGCATTGCGGGCATCTTTGACTGCACGTCTCTGGCCGACGTGCTCAAGCGCGAGGCTTCGGCCAGCGCCCAGAAGGGCCAGAGTTCGACGTGGGAGATTTAGCAGGTCGTTGCAAGGTGGCATGCGGCCACTTTTTCAACGGCCTGCTGGCGCGGTCTGATGCGGCATCAGCGCTCTGCGGGCTTCTTCTCGGCGCTGGGCAGCAGGAAGCTGCGGCGCGCGGGCGATGCCGCCAGCCAGGGCTTCTGGGGCTTGTTGTCAAAGCCGGAGATGCGCTCGATATTGGGGCCAAGATAGCGTGCGAGTTCTTCGAGGCTCACGCCGGCCACGCCGTCCGTGTTGGCAGCGCCGCCCAGGCCGTCGAGCAGGAAGCTGGTGAACAGTCCCTGGCCCAGGTCCTCGAGCTCCAGCGCATGCTCGGGCGTGCCCGGGCCGGGAACAGCTCCCGTGGCGCTCAGAATCACGCACTCGCTGCCCGCCTTGCGGCAGCGCTCCACCAGAGGCTGAAGCAGGCTCTCCGGCGGCGCGTTCTGGATGGCCGCCAGCAGCTCGGCGCTGACCGCGCAGCGTCCGTCCGCCGGTGAAATGAACGAGCAATCCAGCGCCAGCACCAGCGTGCGCGGCTTGCCGGCCAGGGCCAGGTCCACCAGGGCTTCCAGGGCCACGGCCTCGTAGCCGCCGCCGCGCCGGCTCAGCAGCACGGCGGGCTTGCCCTCGGGCGTGAGGGTGCCCACGCCGCTGTAGCCAAGAAAGAAGTCGTCATTGGCGCGGGCCAGGGGTGTGAGTTTGTCCAGGGCGGCTTGAACGCCCTGGCGCGTGGCGGCCTCGCCGGTGACCGCGAGACTCGCTTTGCGCACGAGACCCTCCTGCGTCATGGAGGGCAGGCGCTGGGCCAGTGCCCTGGCGTCGGCGCCGGCAAAGCGCGTCAGGGGCACGCCGCTCTGGCCGTTGCCGTCCACGCCGATGAACAGGCCGACCCTGCGGCGGATGCCGTCCTGAAAGGCATCACCCGAGACGGCGGGACCCACCTCGCGCGTGATGAAGCGCAGGGTCTCCTTCTTTGTTTCGTGCTCGGCCAGGGGCATGAGTCTGGAGCCCACCTTCTCCCAGTTCTCGTGGTCGAAGTAACCGGGCACGGCAAAGATGGCAAAGAGGTGAAAGCCATGGTCCCAGTCGTCAAAGGCCTTGATGACGGGCTTTTCGGGCTTGATGCGCTTGAGCTTGAGGGGCGCGCCGCTGGCGGTGGAATAAAGGCCGAGGTCGCACTCCAGAAAGGCGTCGAAGTCCTCATCGGCCACCCACCAGCTGTTGATGGGGCTGAGCACGAGCCAAAGCGCGAGATTCCAGCCGTAGGCGGCGTTGGTGCCGACATAACCCACATCGCTGCGGCGCACCACGGGGCGCAGCACGACATCCAGGCCCTGGGCCAGGGCCAGCGCCCGCAGTTCCTCCATGCTGCTCTTGGAGGTAGCGCCGCGGATGAGTTCCACGCGCTCAAACATGCGGTAGCGCGAAAGCGTCTGCAGGAACAGCGCCTGCAGCGAGTTCTCGGCGCCGTTGAGGCGGGCATCGTCCGGCGTCAGGACCCAGCGCCGCGTGTCCTCGACGTTGAACTTCTTTGCGTCCAGCTCGAGGTCAGCCACGACGGGAGCCAGCCCCACCGAGAGCTTCAGGGGTTTCCACTGCTCGGGCACGAGATTCTCACGCCGCACGGCCTCGTCGAGGTCGGGCACGGAAAAGCCGCTGCAGGCCCCCAGCAGAAGCGGCAGCAGCGCGCAGCACAGAAGATATAGTCCGGAGCGTTTCACCGCGTCTCCCGCCCTATTGAAACCTGAAATCACGCACGCACCTGAAGCCCCGCCCCAGCGACCGGTCGGCCAGGGGAGCCGAGGAATTCTTCGCGCGCCTGGCAAAGCGCAGGAACAGTTCCAGCTTCATGCCGGGCTCGGCCCCCTTGAACACCGCGCGGCCCGCGCTGTGGGGCGTCGCCGTCCATTCGGCGCCGTTGCAGCCCAGGTCGCGCACGCCCAGGGCGTTCCTGTCCCACTCGGCCGTGCCCACCTCGCGCAGCGTCTTCACCCCGCCCGTCGCCGCCGCTTCCTCGCGCGTGCCAAAGGCGAACTCCGGCACTTCATCCTTGTCCGAGCGCGGGGCACCCGCCGCGATTTCCCATTCGTCGGAGGTGGGCAGGCGCTTGCCCGCCCAGCGCGCATACGCCCTCGCCTCGTACCAGCTCACTCCCGTCACCGGCAGGTTCGCGAGCGTGGCGTCAAAGCCTCCGTCGGCCCAGCCGGCGGGTCCCGGCTGGCCCGTGCTGTCCTTGAAGCCGGCCAGCAGGGGCGAGGCCTCTTCGTCCCAGAGTTCGAGGTTCTCATAGCCGCCGGCCTGCACGAACTGGCGGTAATCGGCGTTCGTCACCAGATACTTGTCCATGAACACCAAAGCCTTCTGCTCCACCTGCCGCTGCGGGTTGCCGTCGCTTTCGCGCGTGGAGCCCAGCAGGAAGCTGCCGCGCGGCAAAAGCGCCATCTTGGCGTCCAGCTCGCCGATGGCTTCGCGCGCCGCCACGTCCTCGAGCAGCATTTCCAGTTCGCGCTTCTGGAGTTCGTCGGCCGTGTAGGCCATGGCGCGGGTCAGGTACTCCCGGGCCTGGGCGCCGCGGGACTTGGCGGCTTCGGCGCGCAGGGTCGCCACGAGGCGCCGGCGCAGCTCCTCCCGGGCCTGGGCGGCATCAGTGCGGTACTTCTCGACCTTGAGCACCCGCTCCAGCAGTAAGGCGTACTCTGCCTCGACGCTGATCATGTCGTCCACGTTCTGGGCCCGCGCGTCGCGCACCTGCACGGGCTTGAGCTGCGCGCGCTGGACCCATTCCGCCAGCTGGGCGCGCTGGGTGTCGCTGGCGTAGCGGCTGGTGGCGGCCTCGGTTTCGGCTTCGCGCGTGCGCTGAAGGGCAATTTCCCAGAGCTTGATGTCCGACGCGCTTTCGGCCTGGGCGATGGCGGCGGCGGCGGCGGCGTAAAGTTTGGTGAAGCTGCTGGCCAGCGCGCTCTGCTTTGCCAGTTCGAGCTCCAGGGCCTGGACTTCGTCGGCGCGCTCGCGCGTGTCGCGCGCCAGCCCCAGCATGTACTCGCACAGTTCAAACTGCTTGATTTCAAGCGCGCGCCGCCCGAATTCGAGCGTGGCCGCGGCCTTGAGGTTGGCCGCCTTGCGGTGGGATTCGGCGGCTTCATCCAGCCCGCCGCCGATGGTCAGGGCGGAATCGCAGGAACGGATGACGCCGGCCAGCAGCTTCTGGGCATCCTTGAATTCGGTGTCGGCCTTGACCTCTCCGAACTGGCGCCTGGCCTCGCTAAGCCGGCTTTCAATTTCCTCGAGCTGCTCGGTGATGCGGATGCGCTTTTCGTAGGTCTGGATCCAGGCGTCAATGCGCGCAATGGCCGCCAGAGCCTCCTTGCTGGTTTCCTCAATGCGCTGCACGTCGCGGAAGCGGTCCCGCGCCGCCTCATAGGACTGGCGCACGGCGCGCGTGAACTGGTCGCCGCCGAAGGCGTCGTCGGCCTCGCGCAGGGCCTGGCGCGCCACGGAAAGCGCGGCATTGAGCCTGCGCTCGCGCTCGGCTTTGTCGCGCTCTTCCTGTTCCTTGAGGCGACGCTCATCCTCCGTGCGGGCCCAGGCCTCTTCTTCGGAGGCAATCTTGCCGCGCAGTACGCTCATCTCTTCGGCGCCGCTGCGCGCCTCGGGCAGGTCCTGGTCGATTTCAAGCACGCGCGAAAAATTGCTGAAGGCTTCGGCCGCCTTCTCGCGCGCGGGCGAGAAGTCTTTCCGGACAAGCAGGTTGCGCGCTTCCTGGGCGGCCTCGCCGCCGCGCTGCAGGAAGATGGGAATCTGGCTGCGTTCCTGCTCGCGGATGACCCACCACACGCCGCTGCCGCTGCCGATCAGCGCCAGCATGATCAAAGCGACGGTGATGACCCTGGCCTTGTGGCGCGCCAGCCATTTGCTGAAGAGCTGGAAGAACGTGTACTGCACGGCGGCCATGGTGCCGCCCTCAATGTAGCTGCGCAGGTTGTCCATCAGCTCTTTGGCGCTCTGGATGCGGCGTTCCGGGTCCTTGACCAGGCACTTCATGACCAGGGCGTTGAGCTCGGGCGGGACATTCCTGCTTGGGGCCGCCTCCATGGGCGGTTTGGGCTCGCTGTGCAGCACCTGGTCAAGCACCAGCTTGACCTGCCGGCCCGCCCAGGGCAGTTGCAGCGTGAGCATTTCGTACAGGATCACGCCCAGAGAAAAAATGTCCGAGGTGGGCTTGAGCGTGACGGTTTCGCCGCGGGCCTGCTCGGGCGACATGTGCGTCGGCGTGCCCACGATAGTGCCCACCATGGTCTGGCCGCCGTCTTCTTCCTCGCGCCGGTCCGTCATGACCCCGCGCCGGCTTTCAAGACCCGAACGCGAACCCACAATGCGGGCAATGCCCCAGTCCATGATCTGAACTTCGCCAAAACGCCCGACCATGATGTTCGGCGGCTTGAGATCGCGGTGAATCACACCCTTGGAGTGGGCGAAGTGCACGCCCTCGCACACCTTGATGAAGACTTCCAGCAGGCGCGCCAGCGTGTAGGTGCGCGTGGTTTCTTCGTCGCCGTCGCGCAGCTTCTGGAAGATGGTGGCCAGGTCCATGCCTTCCACCAGCTTCATGGTGAAATACAGGTTCTTGCGCGCGTCCACGCCGATTTCATGCACCGGCACAATGTTGGGGTGTTCGAGCTGGCCCGTGATCTGCGCCTCTTCCAGGAAGCGCTCCACGATGTCGCGGTTCTCCAGCATCTCGCTGCGCAGGACTTTCAGCGCGACGGGCCGCCGCAGATCCGTGTCGATGACCTCCAGCACCTTGCCCATGCCGCCGCGCGCAATTTCGCGCAGCACGCGGTAGCGACGGTGCGCCACATCGCCAAAGCGCATGCGCGTGGCGGCCCGCAGCTTTTCAGCGCGGCTGTCCAGCGAAACGCCCTCACTCAGCCCCTTGTTTTCGCGCAACTGGGCGATGGTCATTTCGGCGCCGAAGATGTCGGTGTTTTCATCCGCCGTTTCGGCCCCGGCGTCGATGGCGTCGATGGCATCGGTGACGTCGGACTCGATGCCGAGCTTGGAGCCCGCCCCGAGCCCGGCGCGAACCTTGGCGCCCGTGCCCTGGCCCGTGGACTCGCCGGGGGCTTGCCTGGGCAGCGCGGGGGCCTCGGTCTTGGACACAGGTTCCAGAAGCGAAGGCGGGCGAGCGTCAGGCTGCGCGGAAGGCGCGACCGGCGGGGGAGCCTTGGGCGCGGCGGGCGCCTCGACCAGCGTGGGCTGGATGCGCTCGACGCGCTCGGTGTCGCTGGGGTGCTGCTTGCGCGCCACCATGCGCGAAGGCTCCAGCATCGTGGGCAAGAAGGGATCTGGCCCGGCCGTCGGCGCTTCGCGCATCGTCTGCGGCACGGGCGCTTCGCGCATCGTCTGCGGCACGGGAGTTTCGCGCGAAGTAATGGAAGCGGGGCGTTTGGGCTCTTCCAGCGGAGACTCAATCAACGTGGGCAGCAGCTCTGGCACCGCAGGCTCGGGCTCCAGCAGGGGAGCCGCCGGCGTGGGCCCGCCGCTGGGATCGACCACGGGATAAACCAGCGACGGCGAGCGTGACTCGGGCGGCGGCTTGAGCGGGCGCTGGGGCGGCACCGTTGCCGGGCGCTCATCGCCGGGGCGCACCACCTCGCGCTGGCCCAGCAGGGTGGCCGGGCGGCGCTCCGAGATGGGAGACCTGGCGGCCGGCTCGGGCGCGGCCTTGACTTCCGAGGAGGCCGGCCTGGGCGGGGGCGCAACGGGCCTGGTCGGCACGGGCAGAGGCGCAACGGGGGCGGGAGCAGGGGCCTGGGCAGGCGCCGACGGCACGCCAATGAGCGTGCGCACGGGCTCCAGGTCCGGGCCCGCCCCGATCAGCGTCTGCTGCACCGCGTCTGAGCGCAGCAGCGAAAGGGCCTTGTCCCGCGTGAGCAGGCCCAGGTCCACCGCCACGTCGTGGGCAAACACCGAGGGCTTGGTCATGCGCCGGCGCTTGACCTCCTCCATCAGCCGGTGGATCTGCACCGACGAAAGCATGCCGCGCCCCAGGGCCTGGGACATGAACAGCTCGTCAAGTCGGGTGCGTTCGTTCATGTTATTTGAAGGCCATCACTCTCACACCGCTGCTGCCGGCCTCGACGCCATACTGGAGCTGGTTGCCGAACACCACGAAAAACCGCTTGTTGACAGGGTCAAACAGGCCGCTGGCGCCGCGGGCATGGGCCGAAGGCGCGGCCGTCAGGTTCTGCCAGCGGGCCTTGGGCAAGCCCATGACCAGGGCCTGGGTGGCGCCCGTCAGGCCCGGCGCCGAAACAAAGCGGGCGCAGTCCGGCATGAAGGCCGTCGCGCAGTCAAAGGCCCCGGCCGGGTGGGCGGCATTGCTTATGCCCGGCACGCTCCAGATGCCGCTGCCCAGGTCCAGGGCCAGCAGCTGGCCGTTACCCTGCGAAGGCCGGCTGTAGCCGCCATGAACCAGGAGCTTCTGCGTCAGCGTGTCAAAGCCCGCCGTCGCGCCCATGCGGCCGTCAGGCACCGTGGGTGCCACCACCGCGGGCTGCACCCAGACACCCTGGGGGCCGCCGCTGAAATCCAGCAGGTGCACGTCAGCGGCCAGGTTCGAGCCGAAGTCAGCGACGTCGGTGTCCTGCTTGCCGCCGTAAACGATGAGCTGGTCCGCCGATTCGCGGAAGCAGGCCGCCGCCGCCCAGCGCGCCGCGGGTGGCGTGCCCAGGGGTGCCAGCAACGACCACTGCCTCGTCGCGAGGTCAAAGGCGTAGACGTCGGAGAACAGCGTGCTGCCGTCGCTGCCGCCAAAGAGCAGCAGGCGGTTGCGCGCGGCATCAAGCACCAGGCTGGCCCCAAAGAGGCGCGGCGGAGCCTGACCCGCGGGCGTCACGCGCAACCAGCCCACACTGCCGGCCAGTGCGTCATAGCTCATCTCCCACAGTTCGTTGCTGGCGCCGCTTGCCGTCTGGCCGCCAAAGTGGAACGCGCGGTTGACGGACGCCACCCATACGCCGGCCGCCCAGCGCCGGCCCTGGGGTGCGAAGTCCAGGGGCGACAGCCCCGTGCGGGTCACCTGCGCCAGGCCCAGGTTTGAAAGGTCGAAGTCCCACAGGTCGCCAAAGGCGCCCGCTTCGTCCCGCCCGCCAAAGAGCAGGGCGCGGTTGCCCGTGGCCGCCATGGCACCAAAAGCGCGGCTGGGAGCCGACTCCCCGCTGATGGTCACGTTGGACCACACGGCCTGCCCGGGCGTGGTCAGGTTCAGGCTCCAGAATCCGCCGGAGAAGCCCGCCGTTTCCTGGCTGCCGCCATGGACCAAAACTCGGTTGCGCGCGGCGTCAAAGGCGGCCTGCGCGCCATTAAGGAAGCCCGCAGGTATGGCGCCGCTCTGCGCCTGGGGCGTGAAGGTGAAAGCGCCCGGGTTCACCTGCCACACAAACAGCCCGGAAGAGGGAGAAACCGCGCCGGGCTCGCCGATGACGAAGTGGCGGTTGTCAGACGCGCTGTAAGCGTGGACGCAGCGCGAGGGCTCGCGGGGCGCGGCCGTCACGGCAAGGTTCAAGGGCGTGAGCCAGACGTCCGTGGAGGTGTTCAGGCGATAGACGGTGTGCGCGCTGACGCCGTCTTTGACCACGAACAAGCGCTCGTCGCCAGGCGCGGCGGCGCCGGGGTCAAAGAACGTGAGGCAGCGGAAGTTGCCGGGCAGCACCGGAGCGTTGGCGATGCCGCCGGGTGAAAGGGCCAGCCAGCCGCCGGCGAGGTTGTTGAGGTCCAGCGCAAAGAGCTGGGCGGGGGCGTTTTCATCGCCCACGACGGCCAGAATGCGCTGGTTCACACTGTCGAGCGCAGCCGAGATGGTGTTGTGCATGGCCCCATCGCCCACCGGGGGCAGGCTCAGCCAGCGGTTGGTGGTGAGGTCATAGGCAAACACGCCCGTGTCGTGGCGCGTGCCGCTGGCCTCGCTCTTGCCGCCGATCACCCAGAAATAGTTGTTGAGCGCGTCATGGAAACCGCTGGGCTGGTCGCGGCCCAGGGCGCGGCCGCTGACAAGCGCCCAGGGGCTGCCGGCGCCCGTGATGCATAGCGTGTACTCGTCGAAGACCGAGCCGTTGGCGTCACTCGTGGCGCGCAGGGTCACGGTGGCGTCGAGGCTGGTGACGGGCGGCGTGTACAGGCCCGTTGCGGCCTGGATGCTGCCGCCGCCGGAAATGACCGACCAGCTCACGGCCTGGGGCGAGCCGTCAGGGCTCACCGTCGCGTAGAACTGCACCGGGCTTCCGCCTGAGGGCACCGCGGGCGTATTGGCCACAATCGTCACGGAAACAGGAATGTCCGCCGTCGCGGGCATCACGGTCAGGGTGGCTGTCGCGTTGACGCCCGGCGCCACGGCGCTGGTGGCCGTGATCACGACCACCGTCTGCTGGGCCACGCCGGCGGGCGGCGTGTAGCGGCCTTCGGTGTCGATGGTTCCCAGGGCGGGGCTGCGCGTCCAGACCACGGCTGCGCCCGCGTTGTCCGGCAGCAGGTTGAAGATGCTGAACTGGCGCCCCTTGCCGCCTGCGATCACGGTAGCCGTGGCGGGCGTTACGTCCAGCGATGTGGGCAGGGGCGCGGCCAGCGTGAGGGTGTAGCGGCCGGAAATGGCCGGCAGGGCGTTGCTGCTGGCCTCGATCTGCACTTTGACCGGACGCGGCAGGAAGTGGGGCGCGGCATAGAGGCCCGAGGCGTCGATGCGCCCCACGGCGGCGTCGCCCGCGCCGCGATCTTCGCCGTCAAACAGGATGCGCCAGCGCACGGCCTGGGGCGTGTCGGGAAAGGGGTTGACCTGGGCGCTGAACTGCAAGGTGCCGTCCAGGGCCAGCGTGGTGGCCTGCCCGGCCGCTGAAACCACGACCCGGTTGGGGCGCTGGGCCAGGGTCAGGGTGGTGTTGCCCACCACGCCATTAACGGCCGTGGCGCGGATGGTGACCACGGGCGAGGGCGGCATGGCGGCCGGGGCGCGGTAAAGCCCGTCCGCGTCAATGCTGCCCGAGGCGGGCCCTTCAACGACCTTCCAGCTCACAATCTGCGGCGCCAGGCCCAGGGGGGCCGCCTGCGCCGTCATGCGCAGACTGTCTCCCAGCAGCACGCTCTGGCCACTGGGCCCCACGCTGACAGAGGTCGGCGGGTTGCCCCAGTAGAAGCGATAGTCGCCAAACACCGCGGAGTTGACCGTGCTCGTCGCGCGCACCGTGACGTAGGGGCGATAGGCAGTCGGAGGCACCCCCGGCGCGAAATAAACCTGCGGCGGAAAGAACATGAGCGTGCCGTAGCCTGCGCCCTCGACGATGCTCCAGCTCACGCTCTGGCTGGCCGTAGCTGGCAACACCTGCGCGTTGACAACCACGCCGCCGCCAAACGGCACCGTGGCCGTCGAACTGGTCACCACGACCTGCATGGGCGAAGGGCCCGAAGGATTGTTGATGACCGGGAAGCTCTCACTGACATAGGGCGCGCCGCTCAGGGCCGCCGCGCCGAACGTCGCCGGCAGGTCTGTCGGCGTGACGCGCAGGCGCACGGCAGAATCATTCACCCCCGCCAGGGCCAGCGAAGTATTCCAGAGCAGCAGGTTGTCTTCGCCGCCGGGTGAGGCCCGCAGGTTGGTCAGGTCTGCCCCGCCAAAGTCCGTCGAGGTCAGGGCCGTCGGCACCCCGCCCACAATCATCTCCAGCGCGACGCTGACGCGATCGGACGAGCTGTCGCGCAGGTTCAACGTCAACTGCACATTGCCCCCGTTGCCCTGCACGCTGACCGATCCCACTTCCGGCGCGCGGTTGCCAAACACCGTCAGGGGACCAAACACCTGCGCCTGGCCCGCCGCCGCGTCTCGCGGCGTCAGGCGCAAAAACACGCCGTTGGGCGCGGCCGCGGCGAAGTCCACCAGGGCTTCCCAGACCAGCTCAAATCGGGCGGGGGCAGGCGTCGTCACGAAGGGGCCCGACACGCCGGGCAGCGTCTGGTTGGACACCGTGGCCGTGTTGTAGGCCGTGCCGTTGAGCGACCACTCCACGAACACTTCGCTGGGGTTGGACTGGTCGTCGGCCAGCGTGTACTCAACGCGCACGCGGCTGCTTTCCACGGCGCCCGTGAGAGGCGTGAGCACTGTCAGACGCGGCGGTGTGTTGGCCGTGTTGGAGATCTGGACGGGACCAAATACCACCGCCGCGCCCTCCGTTGGCAGGGGGTAGCCGGGGGGAGCGTCCTTGGGCACGAGGCGCAAAAACACGTCGCCCTGGAAGCTGGGCAGTGAAACGTTGCTGTTCCAGATGAACTGGGCCGTCTGGCCGCCCGTAGTGGTGAGCAGACCCGCGGGCGGGCTGCCCAGAAAGTCTCCGGCCAGGGCGCTCAAAACATTCCAGGTCTGGGCCTGGTCCGTCGAGAAGGCGACATCGACCGTGCCGACATCCGACGAGCTGTCGGAGATCGTGAAGGACACCAGCACGAGCCCCGACGTCGCATTGGCGTTGACGCCGCTGACCACCGGAGGATCGTTGCCGATCACCAGCCCCAGCCGCTCTCCAAAGGGCCCCTGCCGCCCGTCGTTGGCGGCCACGCGCACATCAACCGGCGAAGTCAGAGCCGTGGTGCCGAGGTCGGAGACGAAGTCCCACTTGAACACGTGGGGCACGCCCGCGGGGCTGGATGCCAGGCCCGAGGTGCCATCTCCGCCCAGGCCCGCCGTGCAGTTCTGCCAGGGACCCGCGCCGACGCGGTACTGGACTGAAATCGAAGCCGCGTTGCTTTCGGGGTCCAGCAGCAGGTAGTTGATAGAGGCCGGCGAGTCTTCGCGCAGCAGGGCATTGACGATGACAAAGGGGGCGGCGTTGTTGTCTTCCTTCTCTTTCTTGCCGCCAAAGCCGAAAATGCCGCCTGTGGTGCCGCCGGCCAGGGCAATGCCGACGGGGCCGCACCCCAGCAGGTAAAGCGCGGGGACCAGCATCAGCAGGCAGAGCAGGGCGCGACGCATCAGGCATTCCTCCGCAACCGCGCCGCGCAAAGCGCCAGCGCCGCCAGCAGGGCCCAAAGCAGCGGCCCCAGGGCCCGCTCGCTCGTCGAGCAGCCGCCGTCGTCGGAGCCTCCGCCGGAGCCCGCCACGGTGTGCGCAATCTGCACGCGATCGGGCGCGCTGAAGTTCAGGCCATCATCCACATACAGGTCAAAGACGTAGAGCCCGCTGACCGGAGCCACGAAGGTCGGCTGCTGGGGCGATGTCGTGTCCAGCACAACAGGAGGCCCGCCCACCTGCACGAAGCGGTAGCGCAGCGCGCTCGCGGCGTGATTGTCGTCGGTGGCGCTGCCCAAAAGCGTGATGGGCGACAGGCCCTGGGTGACCTGGTCTTGCCCGGCGCTGGCCAGGGGCAGTGCGTTGCCCAGGGGGCTGGCCGTGATGTCGTAGGTGCTCACGTAAACGGCAACGCGGGCGACCGCGCTCAGGCCCGAGGTGTCGGTCACGGTGAGGTCAAACACGTAGCTGCCCGCGAGCGTCGGAATAAAGGCCGCCTGCGCGGCATTCACGACATCCAGGGCCACCGTGGGCCCCGACACCTGGCGCCACGCGAACTGGAGGCCAGCACCCGTGCTGGCACCGCCATCAAGGTCAATGGCCACGTTGGAGGCCTGGTTGTCCACGCCCACGCCCGGCACGTACAGCAGCCGCCCGTCAGCGTCGGGGTCGTCCAGCGCACTGAGGGCCGCCTGGGCCAGCGGAGCCGTGGCTGCCGCGGCCGCCACCGTGAAGGAGACTTCCGCGCTGATGCCCTGGGCCTGGCCGTCGGAGACATCCAGGACCAGCGTATAGGTCCCGGGCAGGGCGGGCGTAAGGCTGAAGCTTTGAGCCCCGGGGTTCAGGATGTTCAGGGCTGCGGGACCGGCGACCTGGCGCCAGGCCAGCGTCAGCGTGTCGCCGTCGGCGTCACTGCTCTGCGCCGCGCTCAGGGCAATGGACTCCCCCACGTTGGCCGCGCCGTTCTGATTGATGTCGTTGACCGCCAGCGCAATCACGGCGCGCGGCAGGCGATTGAGCGTGGCCGAACGCAGGTCGTGGACGATGACTTGAATCAGGTCTTCACTGGAGAGCAGGTTGTCGTTGTCCCGCACGCGCAGGCCAAAGGTGTAAATGCCCGCGCGGTCAGGGGTGAAGGTGGCCGTGGCGGAAGCCGCGCCCGAAGGCAGCGAGAGCGAGCCCTGGGGTCTTGAAACGGGCCGCCACTGCCAGCCGACGATTGTGCCGTCACCGTCGCTGGAGGCAAAGCTGGTGAGGGAAACGGGCTTGCCGACCATGGCCGTGATGTCCGGCCCGGCCTCTGCAGAAGGCGGCAGCACGCCCGGCCCGGTCACGATGACGTCGACGCGGTCGAGGGCGGGCGTGGGCGGCACGGCGCTGAGCCCGGCCGGGTCAAACACGCGCAGCTCAAACGTGTAGACGCCCGGCACCATGGGACCGCCGCCAATCACACTCAAGGGGGTGGCCAGCACGTTGGGGTCAAAGGCCTCGAGGTTGCCCGAGGCCGGGGCCGCCACGCGCGTCCATTGCACGAACAGCGAGTCACCATTGACATCCAGGGCGCTGCCGAAAAGCCCGAGGTCGGCAAACCCGGCCGTCACCGCATTGCGATCCAGCGTGATGCGGCCGCCGGCGCTGATATCCGGCAGGGAGTTCAGCAGGGTGATGGTGACCGTGTCATCGGCCGAAGACGCGCCCGAGGTCACCGTGACGCGGAACACATAGGCGCCCGCGGCCTGCATGTAAAACGTGGGGGCGGCCGAATTGGCCCCGTTGAGCGTCACGGCCGGGCCCGAATCCTGCGACCAGGCATAGCTGCGGTTGAGGCCCGTGGACGCCGAGGCATCTAGCTGCACCTGGCGCGGCCGCGTGAAAGTCCGGTCCTGTCCGGCATTGGCCACCAGCGGCGTGTTCTGAGTGTCTACCGTAAACGAGTTGTTGGCCACCAAAGCGGGCGGGTTGCCCGCGAGGTCGCTCACGTTGCCGATGGTCACCGTGGCCGTGCCCGTCGTCGGGTTGATGACATTGAGGATAAAGGTGAAGCTGCTCTGTCCGGCGCTGCCCGACATGGGCGTGGCAGAGACGCCCGGCGTGCCGCTGAGGCCCGCAATGGCAATGGTGGGAATGGTGGGTGAAGGCTCGCTCAGCGACAGGGTAATCGTCAGGTTGCCCGCGCCCACGGCGGCGCTGGGCTGGTCGTAAAGCAGGGAGGCTGAAGGCGCCGTGTTGTCCACGTTGACCAGCACGGGGAACGTCGAACTGTTCAGGGCGCCGTCGCGCGCGCGCACGATCACGGCCAGATTTGAACCCTCGATCAGGGTGGCCGCGGCAATCGCGGGCGAAGTCATGGAGTAGGTGCCGTCGAGGTTGTCGACAAACGCCACCTGCGTGCCCAGGGCAAAGTCCACCACGCTCAGGTTGGCCGTCACGTCCAGGCCGATTTCGTTGAGCACCGCCAGAATCGAAATCGTGTCGCCGGCGCGATAGTGGTTGTCCGGGTCCACAATGGACACGCTGGTGAACGCCGGATTCGTGGTATCCGTGCGAAACGTGTTGTTGGCCGCCGGCACCAGCAGGTTGCCGCGCAGGTCCGTGGGGCGTCCCACGATGCTGATCACGTTCAGGCCGTCAATGTTGATCGTTCCGTCGGCGAAGCTCACGGTCCAGTCATACTGCCAGATGCGGCTGGAACCGCCGACGGCCACCATGTTCGTGGGAGGCAGGTCGTTGATGCCGGGCTGGTTGATGGCAATCGTGGGCGTGGTGGGCTGGCTGTCTGTAAACGTCACGGTGACGCGCAGGTTGCCCGCCGGCACGGCGTTGGGGTTGGGCGCGGAGTAGGCAATATTGAAGGTGGGCGCGAAGATGTCGCTGCTGCCCGTGCCGATGGCGACGGCAGGCGAGGTGGCATCGGGGTTGCCCGCGGGGTCGGTGACAGAAGCAGCAGGATTAAGCGTCTGGCCGATGATGGAGGCCGAGCTCGCTCCCAGCGTGACAAGCAGTTCGCGGTTGCCGGCGTTGAAGGCCGCCGTGGCGTCGGCGCCAAAGCCGCCGGCGCTGAGGCCCAAAGCCGCGTTGAGCTGGCCTGAAGTGTTCACGGCCGGCACTGTGGAGGTGTTCAGCGCCTCCGTGAAGTAGAGCCAGAGCACGTCGCCCGGCGAGGCATTGCTGCTGTTGTCGCGGTCGTCCAGACGCGTCAGCACCAGGCGCGGGCTGATGTTGTCGACGGTGGGCAAGTTGAGCCCCGTGGCCAGCACCGTGTTGCCCGAGAGGTCCGTAATCTGGGAAGAAAGCGTCACGGCCTCGCCGCCCGCAATCGTCAGGCCAAGAACCAGCGTGACCACCACCAGCCGCGAATCCGTCGCGAGTCCCAGGTCGTCGCCAAACGTGATGCTGTTGGGCGTGCCGTAACTCAGGCCCGCCGGGCTCAGCGCGACATCGGCCGTGCTGCCCCCGCTGAAAACACGGTCATTCACAGCCTCGCTGAACAGGAACAGGTACTGGTCGCCCGGCGAAGGCGTGCCGGAACCGTCGCTGTCGTTATACGTAATCGAGACGAGGGAGGGGGCCGCGGCGTCAGCCGAGGTAATGGCCTGCGCGGCCACGGGCGCCATCGTGTTGAATGAAACGTCCTGAACACCCGAGATGGCCAGGGTGTCCAACGAGGCCACAGCGTAATCCGGAAACACCAGGTCAACCTGCGAGGTCGCAGGCTGCGAGACACTCAGGGGCTGGAGGCTGCCAAAGCTCAGCACATAGTTGCTCAGGCTGGTGACGGAAGACGCCCGCAGGGGCTCATTGAAGGTCAGGCGAATGGTGCGCCCCCGCGGGTCCGCCGCGATGCGCAGCACGGCCGAAGTCACCGTCGGCGGCGAGTTATCGGCCAGGTTGAAACTGCTGCTCTGAACCGTGGCGCTTGTCAGAGGCGCTGCGGCGCTGTCGGTAAATGTCAGGGTAATGCCGGTGGCCGCGGGCAGGCCCAGGCGCACCTGATTGGCGCCGGTAAAGCTGGCCACGCCGGCCACGGCCGCCAGCGGCAGAGTCGGGGCCGTGACCGCCCCGGCGTCGGAGCGGGTGATGCCCACAATGGTGTCCGTTACGTCAGCGTCCACGTTGCCGTTGATGTCCGTGTAGGCCACCACCACGTTGAAGCCGACGTTTTCCACCTGCGAAGGGCCGGGTTGGGTCTTTATGGTCAGGCGCGTGGTCGCCACGCTGTAGGCCAGCCCCGCGCCGTTGGTCACGGGGCCCGACGCGGCAAAGCTCGTGCCGCCGCTGGCGCTCAGACCCGTGCTGGACACGGACAGCAGAAAGGCCTCGTTGTCTGTCGTGTTCACGGGGGCCGCCGCCAGTTGCAGGCTCAGTGTGAACACCTGGCTCGTGCCGTTGGGCACCGAGATGGCCAGGCCGGCAAACGTGATCGCTCCCGCCGAGACCGTGCCCGCCGCGTTGACGACGCCGGGCCCGTTGAGCCGCCAGCTGTGCTCAGACGCGTCCGCCGGGCCGCTGACGTTGACCAACACCTGGCTGACGTTCGTGGGCAGACCGTCGGAGGTGCCCTGGTCGTTGAGAGAGAAATCCAGCACGCTGATAAAGCCGGCCGCAATCGAACTGATGGTCGCGGGCTCCACCAGCGCGCCGCTGGCAGTCACGGTCGAGTTGGCGTCATTGCTGTTGCTCAAGTTGAAGGGATTGATGCTGACCAGGCCCGCGCTGGCCGCGCCGCCGCCGTTATCGGTGAAGGTCAGCGTGCCGCCCAGCAGGCCGGGCGCGCCCAGGTTCAGGTTGGCCGCGCCGAAGTCGCACAAGCCCGCCGTGGCGCCCAGGCTGCCGTTGTTGACGGCTCCCGCGCCGGACCAGGTCACGGTGACGACATCCGAGGCGCCGATGTTCACGTCGCGCTTGCCATTGACGTCCGTGAATTCCACGCGCGCCGTGATCGTCGCGCCCACGGCCGCGCCCGAGGGCACGGGCGCCACCAGCCGCAGCTCGGTGGCCACGACCTGGTAGACCAGGTTGACGCCGGAATCCAGCGTCTGCGCGGGCGCCAGCGTCGTGCCTGCCGAAAGCGTCACGTCCGTGTCGCTGAGGGAAAAGCGCATGAAGCTGTTGTCCGCAGAGCCCGGCGACGCGGCATTGAGCTGGACCTCCAGCGTGTAGGTTTCATTTCCGCCGTTGGCCACGGAGATGGGCAGGCTGGAGAACACGATGCGCTGGTCCACGCCCTGGGTGCCCAGCACGCTGCCGGTGGCCGCCACGCCAAGATCGGGGCCGCTGAGGCGCCAGCTGTGCTGCGCGGCGTTGGCCGTAGCCGAAAGCGCAAGACGCACGGTCAGGCCCGTGATGACGGTGGGCAGGCCGTCGCCGGGGGCGCCCGTATCGGTGAAGCGGAAATCGCAGACCGGCGTGAAGGAGCCCGTGGCGACGGACGAGATCGAGGCAGGCTCGGTGAGCGCTCCCGCTGTAATGGTGGTGCTGGAGTCGTCCGCGCCCCACGTAATGTTGGTGGAAGCGACGGTGCCGTCGTTGTCGCCGTTGAGGTTGCCGGCACCGCCTCCCTCGGCCTGGGCCGCGGTCATGGTGCCGGTGATGAGATAGTTGTCGACACTGTTGGCGATCTTGAGGCTGGATGTGTTCACAGTCTGGGCGCGCGCGACGTTGCCGCTGGTCTGCGCCGAGGCGATGTCGGCAAAGCGCACGTTGGTCCAGCGCGCCTGGCCGGGGCCAAAGCCGCCCAGGCGCAGCACCAGGTTGGGCCCCACGGTCAGGTGGGTGCCTGTGGTGCCCGGATTGCCCGCGAGGTCCAGATTATTGACGGTCATGGAAAGGGACTCGGCGAAGTTCGCCGTCAGCTGCAGACCGCTGGTGTTGTAGCCCGCGATGCTCAGGCCGTCTGCCAGCACCGTGCCGTCCCAGGTCATGGCGATGGCATTGGCCGCCGCGCTGATGGCGGCCGTGGCGCCCGCGGCCTTGCTGAGCGTCGAACGCCGCCCCATGACCCAGTTGCCCGAGGTGCCAAAGACAATGGCGCTGCCTGCATTGAGCAGCAGCTTTCCGCCGTTGGCATCGCTCGTCGCGCCTGCCGCGCCCACGTTCAAGTTGCCCCGGTTCTGCAGCGCGGCGTTGGCCGCGACTTCAAGTTCGGCACCCTGAACGCCCGCGGTGCTGGCCGAATTCGAGGCCACGTTTGTCGAGCCCGCCGTCACGTCCACACGGCCCGCCCCCGCCTGCGTAATCACGCAGCGTGCCGCGCCGCTGGCAGCGAGGTTCACGTTGAGCGCCGTACCGATATTGATGTCCGCCGAGCCGCTGCACGCCAGGGTCACGTTGGCGGCGCTGATGTTCACCGTGCCGAAATCCGCCGTGCCGTTGGTGGTCTGGATGGTCAGGCCCGCTGTGGCCACGTTGATGGTGTCGTTGGCCGCGTCCAGCGTGGCCGTGCCATTGAGCGTCAGGTTGCCCAGGAGATTGAAACTCACCGTGCCGCTGAGCGTGAGGTCGGCGCTGTTGACCTCCAGCGCGATCAGGTTCATGGCGCTGGCGCGCAGCGAAATCGTGCAGGTGTTCGTCACGCGGATCAGGCCCGCGCCCGCGGTCTGGGTGCCCGTGGCGCTCCAGTTGTTGGTGCCGCCGCCGTTGAGCACCAGCACACAGCCGACATTCACCGTGATCGTGCTGTTTGAGGCCAGCACGATGGCGTCGGAGAACGTCACCGTGTTGCCGCTGCCCGCCACCGTGATGTTGCCGGCCAGGTCGTCCGTCGCGTCCAGATTCACGCTCTGGGCGGGACCGCCATTGAACGTGACGTCCGAGAAGGTCACGTTGCCTGTCGTCGCAAAGGAAATGCTGGAACCCGCCAGCGTCGCGGCCGCGCTGACCGTGAACGCCCCGCCGGTGTGGCTGACGTCGCCGTTGAGCGCGAGGCTGCCCGTGCTGGTCACCGTCGCCGCGGAGGCCAGGCTGCCGTTGATGACGTTGGCGCCGCCGCCCATCGCCAGGGAGCCCGTGCTGTTCACCGTGACGCCGCCGGACAGGGTGTCATTGGCCGCGCTGAGCGTAACCGTGCCCGAAATCGTGGAGCCGCCGCCAACGCTCACCCCCGCGCCCGCCACGGGCACCAGCGAGGTGCCGCTGCCCACGTTCAGCGCGCCCGTCAGGGTCAGGTTGTCCTGGGGGCTGAGGGAGGCGCTGCCCGTCACGCTCAAGTGATGAAAGCTCTTGCCCGCGCAGGTGAGCGAGTGGGCTGTTGACCCGGTGAAGACAAGCGTCGAGCCCGACGCCGCAAGCGTCGAGCCCGCCGACAGCGTCACGTTCACGGCCACGTTCAGGGTCTGGCCGCCGAGGTCCAGAGACGTGGTACCCGTGACGCTGACGCTGCCGTTGCAGGTGGTCGCGGCCGCCAGCGTTGCGGTGCCCGAGGCCTTGGAGAATGTCAGGTGGTTGAACGGCGCCAAAAGGCTGGGCGTGATGGTCTGGGCCCCGGTGCCGTTGAAGGTCACGGTGCTGCTGCTGGGCGTGAAGGTCGTGCCCGACTGAAACGTCCAGTGCTGGCCCACGCTCAGGCTTGAAGTTGTGCCCATGGCCAGGGTGCCGTTGTCGGCGCTGACGCTGCCCGCCACCGAGTTCAAGCTGGAGTTGGCCAGCGTCAGCGTGCCGGCGTTGCCTGGCAGCAGCTGGAGCGAGCCCGCCAGCACCAGGTTGCCCGTCACGGTGACCGTGCCCGCGCCCTTGCTGACCTGAAGGCCGGCCAGGCTGCCCAGCGCGGTGAGGTTGAGCGCCTGTGCTCCGCCGCCGTTGAGCCTCAGCACGCCCGCGGCCGAAAACGTCGTGGTGGCCGAAGTCGTCACGTTGCCCGCCACAGACACGGTCGAGCCGTTACCGGCGAAGGCTCCGTTGACCGTGAGCGCGCCCACGTTCAGCGTCAAAGCGTAACTGTTGGCGGCGTCCGTCGAGAAAGTCGAGCCGCTGTCCACCGTCAGGGAGCGCACCGTCACCGCACTGCTCAACGTAACCACCGTGTTCGAGCCGCCAAAGCCCGCCTCCAGCGCGGCATCCACCGTCACGCCGGACGCCAGAAGCGTTGTGCCCGCCCCGCTGCGGTCCAGCCGCAGGGTCGAGGCGCCGCCGCCGGTGATGTTGCGCCCGCTGCTGAAACTCGCGCCCCGCACGGCCAGCCTGAATCCGTTGAGGTTGAGGCTGGTGGCGCTGGCGGCGTCCAGCGTCACGTTGCCAAAGACGGTCAGGTTCTGGGTGATGCGAATGGCCAAAGCCTGGCTGTAACCGGCCTGCACGTCCAGGGCGCCCAGGGCCGCGGGCGAGTTGAGCGTGGGCGGCGGGTTGGCAGCACCCGAGGCATTGAAGGTGACTTTATCCGAGGCGCCCGGCAGCACCGGCGGAAAGTAATTGGCCGCCACGCTCCAGTCTCCGGCGACGGACCCGCCAATCCAGACCATGCCGGCAATGAGCCCGATCCATCCCGGGTTGCTGGGCGGGTTGAGCGTGTTGTTGCCGAGGTCCACCCCGTTGGTGGCCGTCGGGCTGACGCTGCCCAGGACGTTGCCGTCCTGCACGCGCACGTTGCTGAAGGTGGCCCCCGCCGCGCCCGTGAGGTTCAAGTCCCAGGCATTGGAGGCCGTGGTTGAAACCAGGTCCGTCAGACCCGAGGCCGGGCTGATGCTGATGGTGCCTTGCACCTGAGTCAGCGCCGTTTCATCAAAGCGGATCACGCAGGCGGCCGTATTGCTCAGCGTGCCGGCGGCGTTGACCGTCAGCGCGGAATTGAAGTCCGTGGTGCCATTGACGGTCAGCACGCCATCCACCGTCACGCTGCCGCCAAAGCTGTTGGGCGCGCCCGTGAGCGTAAGGTTGCCGCTGAGGGTGGTGGCGCCCAAAACGCTGATGAAGCGCCCGCTGGCATCAAGGCCGCCCGCCGAAATCGTGAGCGCGCCCAGGCTCAGGCCCGCTGCCGTGCCGGCCACCTGGAGTAACCCGGCGCCGCTCTTGGTCAGGCCCGCGGCGGTGAAGGTGGCCCCGCTGTCCAGCGTGAGCACCGCGGCCGAGGCGTTATCGATGACCAGGGTCTGACCGTTGGCATCGAACGTGCCTCCAAGCAGCGAGACGCTGGAGTGCACCGTAAAAGGCTGGCTGCCCAGGGTAAGCGAGCCGGTGAAAGTGGCGTCCAGCGTCAGCGTGAGCAGGGCAAAAGCGCCGGCGGGCACCACGCACGAATTGGCCGGCGAACCGGTGAACAGCGCGTCATCGGCGGCGCCGGGCACGCCCGCAGTCCAGTTGGAGGCCGTGTTGTAGTCGCTGTCCGTCGCGCCGGTCCAGGTCGTGGACAGGGCCATGGCCGGCGAAGCCCAGGCCATGAGCACCAGCACCCACAAACCAAGGCACCTTGGGATAACGCCACTCAACCCCATGACCGGGTTCCCCGCACAAAGGCCAATGCGCGCGGCCATGCCGCGCGTCTGTTCCGTCACGCTGTGAAGCAGGGGCGTATGTTAGCGAGGCCCGGCATTGATAGGCAGGATTTTCATCGACCGTTCAAATCAGCCCGCGCCAGGGCCGCATCGTGTGGCCGAGGGCCACCGGCGGCACGCTGAGTCCTGTATGATCGCGGGCACGCCCCAGGAAGCCCGGGCCTGGGACCGCGAGTTGAGACACCGTCGCAAGGGCATCGACAAGGGGGCGCCTCCAACCCACAATGCCGCCATGCCCCGCTCACGCACAGCCCCGTTTGAAACCCATGATTCGCCGCCGGAAACGGTCCACATCATCGGCGTGCCCATGGACCACGGGGCGGGTCGGCGCGGCGTGGGCATGGGCCCCAGCGCCCTGCGCATCGGCGGACTGCACGACAAATTGAAGGCGGCGGGACGCGAATTCGTGGACCACGGCGACATCCTGATCCGCACGCCTGAGCGCCTGCGCGCCAAGGTCGAGGGCAAGGCCAACAACCTGCCCATCGTGCTGCGCGCCTGCGACGCTCTGCACGAGCACGTCCAGCGTATCGTGCTCATGGGCGGCTTCCCGCTGGTCATAGGCGGCGATCACAGCATCAACATCGGAACCATGGCCGGCCTGGCCGTGGGCGTTCGGGAGCGCTACAAGGCCGAAAAAGGCAAAAGCAAAGGGCGCGTGCCCCGCGAAATCGGCGTAATCTGGATTGACGCCCACGGCGACCTGAACACGCCTGAAACCTCGCCCAGCGGCAACATTCACGGCATGCCCGTGAGCGTGGCCCTGGGCAAGGGGCCCAGGGTGCTGACGCATCTGGGCGGCTTTGCGCCCAAGGTTCAGGCCAACAACGTCGTGCTGATCGGCCTGCGCGACCTCGACCGCGAGGAGAAGCAGGCCATCCTCGATTCCGGCGTCCACGCCTTCACCATGCAGGACATCGACATGCGCGGCATGGCCGGCGTCGTCCAGGAGGCCATCAGCCTGGCCACACGCAACACGGACTACCTTCACGTGAGCTTTGACATTGACTCCGTGGACCCGCGCGTGGCGCCCGGCACGGGCACCACGGTGTTCGGCGGCCTGACCTACCGCGAGGCGCACCTGGCCCTCGAACTCATCTCTGAAAGCGGCAAGCTGACCAGTTTCGAGATGGTCGAGGTCAACCCCATCCTGGACAACTACAACATGACCGGGGAACTGGCAGCGGGCCTCATTGCCAGCGCCCTGGGCAAGCGCATTCTTTAGCGCCTTCGACCCAGGCCCCGCCCGCGGGCACAGCCGCCGCTCTGGCGCAGGTGTGATTCAAGTGGCGAGGGAGCCGTTCCGATTAATCGTTCGCCGCTTTGGGGCGGCGCGGCATAATCGCGGCGTGAGCGAGACACGTTCCACCAACCGCATCGTGCAGGTGTGCTTTCCGCTGGAGCAAGTGGGCGGCTGGCCTCCCGTGACACAGGAGGAAATCGCCTGCAACGAGATTGCGCCGGGGCAATATCGCCTCAAGGCCATTCCGTTCTACGCGCGGGCCGTGGCGCGCGACGATGTGGTCAAGGCCGAGATGCGCCAGGGCAAGCTGGTGTATACCGAGGTGGCCGACCGCTCCGAGGCCGCGACCGTGCGCGCCATCGTGTATGAGCCCGCCAGGGTGCCCGAGGTACGCAAGACCCTGGGTTTCCTGGGGTGCGATACGGCCATCAATGAACTGGGCAAGCTGGTGGCGATTCACGTGCCGAGCTTCGTGCCCTACGGCCCTGTGCGCGACTATCTCGAGACCCAGGCGCGCAGCGGACTGCTGGGCTATGAAGCCAGTTGCCTCATGCACACGGTGTAACCACTTTCAGCGTGCCCTGAAGCGGCAGGCCGGCGCAGCCACGGCCAGCATCAGGCACCACAGGGCCACGGCCACCTGCCCCGGCGGATAATTGAGGGCATGGGCGAGAAAGAACGCAACCAGGGCGCCCCCGGCGGCAATGAGCGGCACCCACAGAGCCATCTGGCGCACTTCGCGGCAAAACGTCCGGGCAATCAGGGCGGGCAGCACCAGGGCGCCGAATGAAAACAGCATGCCCGATGTCTTGATGGCCAAGCCCAGACCAAGGCCGAGCCACACGTTGATCAGCGCGGCCAGCAGGCCCACGCGCAGGCCTGCGGCCTGGGCCGTCGATGGGTCAATCGTGGCAAAAAGCAGGCGGCGACCCAGAGCCAGCGTGGCCATCACCGAACCCGCGGCCAGGGCGGCGAAGGTCAGCACGTCGAGGTCGGTGGCGCCAATGAGGCTGCTTGAAACCAGCCGATGGACCTCCTCAAGGCCGTGCGCGCTGTGGCTGGCGGCCAGCACCGACCCGCTGGCCCCTACCAGAAACACCCAGCCCGTCAGGGCTTCCTGGCCGCGGCGGCGCGCCGTGAGCAGGGCGGCCAGCACGGCCATGGCCGCGCCAAGCAGGGACCGGAAGCCGTCGGTATTGAGGGCCAGGCGCAGGCGCTCGTGCCAGTAGTAGGCCTCCAGGGGTCTTGGATGGGTGTGGACCTTGGGCTCTTCTCGGATGCCTTCTTCGCGCATGAACGCGTCCAGAGCGTCGTCGCCCTCGAGACGCGGCTCGGCCTTTCTTTCGACGATGGGCTGGCTGGCCCAGGTCTGGGGCAGGGAGGCCACAGCGGCTCCGCCGATGAACATGGCCAGGGTCACGCCCAGCATTGACGCCTGGGCCGTGGCCGCGCCGATGAAAATCTGGTCGCGGGCGATCACGATGATGCCGGGCAGTGAAAGGGCGAGCGCGATGAACAGGCCCGCCAGGTAGCTGGTGTAGAAGATCTCCCAGGACGCCACAAACTCGCTCAGCATGGGGCGGCCTCCACGTTTACGCTGCCGCGCTCAAAGCGTGCGAGGTGCGTCGCCACGCGTCTGGCGCCCACGGGGTCATGGGTCACGAGAATGACAGTGAGGGAGGCAAGCTGCCGCGCCTTGAGCAGGTCCAGCAGGGAGCAGGCGGCCTCGGGGTCGAGGTTGGCCGCGGGCTCATCGGCGATCAGGAGCCTGGGCTTGCGTGCCAGGGCGCGGGCCACCAGTACGCGCTGGCGCTGCCCGCCGGAGAGGGACCAGAAATCGCGGCGCTCCAGGCCATCCAGCGCGACTTCGGCCAGCGCCTGGCGCACACGCTCGCCGCGCTGTGCGCGCGCCAGCCCCAGGCCGGCCAGCCCCAGGTCAATGAACTCGCGCACGCTCACCGGCAGCGACTCGCTGAACTCGCAGCGCTGGGGAACAAAGCCCATGCACGAGGGAGACGCCAGGGCAGGGTCTCGCGTTAGTCTCCCGGAGATGGGCTTGAGCTGGCCGATGATGGCCTTGACCAGCGTGCTCTTGCCGGCGCCGTTTTCACCCAGCCAGCACCAGAACTGCCCGGGCTCCACGGTCAGGTTGACGCCCTGGAGCACCGGCGTACTCCCGTAGCCCAGCGTCAGGTTCTGCGCTTGAATCATGGCGCCCATGGCCCAAGCTTACTTCAGCGCGGCCACGATGCGCTGCACATTGAGATCGACCGTCGAAAGATAATCCGACGCGCCTTCCACAGCACCTGCCTGGTGTGCGAGCGTGACGGCCTTGGCCGAGGTCTTGGAGGCCACAAACTCCGCGTGGCGCTTGTCAAAGTAAGCCACAGAGAGAATCAGCTTGGCGCCATCGGACTTCATGGTCTCAATCAGGGCGTTGAGGTGCCTGGTCGTGGGAGAGATGCCCGGCAGCGGTTCGAGGAAACCCGAGAACTTCAGGCCAAAACGCGCGCCGAAGTAAGCCCAGATATTGTGGTCCGCCACCGCCTTCACGCCGTGGTGCGGCATGAGATCCTTGAGCCAGCCGGAGAGCAGGTCGGTTTCGCCCTGCTTTTTGAGGAAGTCGCCCAGCTTGTTGAACTCGTGCAGCCGAGCCAGCTTCTCGATGTCGTACTTCTCGGTCAGCTTCTCGCCCACGAGCCTGGCGCCCAGGCGCTTGCGGAAGTCCTGATAGCGCTTCTCGAACTCCTCTTTGCGCGCGGGGCGCAGTTCAGAGAGCTTATCGCGGATGCCGCGCGCCACGCGCAGCCCGCAGATGGGGTCGGAGAGGTAATGGGGGTTGCCGTGGGCGTGAACGTCGCCCTGGGTACGGTCCACCTCGCCGGCGGGCACCTCCAGGGGGGTGATGAACTTGGAGGCCTCGAAGTAGCCGGCCCCCGTCTTGAGCACTTTGGGATTGCGGCACTGTTCAAGCAGGGCGGGCAGCCAGCCCGTCTCGAGATCCATGCCCACCAGCAGCAGCAGCTCAGCCGAGGCCAGATCGCGCACGAAGTTGGGCTTGGCCTCGATGTGGTGAGGGTCTTCAGGGCCCTGCGCGAAGGTCACAACCTTGACCTCGCTGCCGCCCACCTCCTCGCAGAGGCGCCCCAGGTCGGGCACCGTGGCGCAGGCCTTGAGGGGCTCTTGGGCCGCCAGAGGGGCCGCCAGCAGCAGGAGCAGCAGCAGGGCAGTTTTCATGATCGTTGCCTGGGTCTAGTAGCCGTGGGCGGGGTGCGCGCCAATGAGGAACTCGAAGGACAGCCAGAAACCGTGGGCCGTGCTGTGCTTGAGGTGTTCCATGTGGTCCAGATTGTACTGAATGCGCATGCGGGCGAACTCCGTGATTCGCCATTCCACCAGGGCTGAGGCGCGCCAGCGCCGGTCGCGCAGGGGATCGTCTTTGCGCAACTCCTCGCCTTCGCGGAAGGCATCGGCGAAGTCCAGGCGCAACCCGGCACTCCAGCCATGCGCAAAGCCCAGCATCACCTGCAGATACCCTCCCCAGTCTCCCAGCACGGTGGAGTCCAGGAAGATGTCGTCGAGCGGATCGGCGGGGTCCTCCTCAAGCACGCCGCGGTCGGCCTGGAAGTAACGGTACATGAACTCGCCCTGCACGCGCAGGTAGGGCCAGCCGCGCTGGTGGTTGGAGGGGCGCCACTTGAACAGCATGTCCGCGCCGCCCACCCAGGTCTTGCCCTTGTCGCCGGTGGCGTTGGGGCCAAACAGCCCCGAAAGTCCGACGCTGAAACCGGCGTTGGAGCCGATGCTGAAGTGATTGTGCCAGCGCCAGAGGTAAACGAACTCGTACAGGCTCTCGATGTCGCGCTCGACGCGGGCAAAGCCGCCCAGGGACTCCTCGCTGTGCTCTTCTCCGCCATGGTGGTGGCCCTCGCCCAGAAAGCTGACCATGGACTCATCGTTGCCGTTCTGCACCCCGACATGAACCTCCGAAAACCAGGGCAGGGGCGTGAGCCAGCCCAGGCGCGCGCCCAGGCCGCGCATGCCGTCTGGGCCCATGATGCGCGTGTTGATCACCGGCTGGTCGATGAAGTCCCAGTCGTGGGGATGCCGCGGGTTGACGCGACCGAACTCGGTGAGGAAGTAGCCGCCTTCCAGTTGCAGCCCGGCCGGCAGTGAAAGCGTCTGGAAGAAGGTTTCCTCCAGCTCAAAGCCCTCCTCCCCCACCACAAAGTGGGCTTCCGCGCGGAAGTAGGGATCGACGGCCCCGGAGAACGAAAGCTCAATCTGCTGCAGCGTGAAGCCGCGCCGCTTGGGGTCGTGTCCGCCGCCGTTGAGCCCCTCGGTGAAGCGGTCCTTGACGCTGGAGTAGCCCACGGCAAAGAGCCCGGTAAGCGAAATGTCGATGAGGCGCACGCGCGCGCTGCCCAGGTCAAAGCCAAACAGTTCGCGACCGCGGGATTCTCTGGCCTGCGCCCGTGAGTCGGGTTTCTTCTCGCCGGCCTCGGCCTCGGCGACGGCCTTGTCCAGTTCATCGGCGCCGGCCTCGTTGCCGCCTTGCTTCTCGAGCTTTTCGAGGCGCTTTTCCAGTTCGGCGTTCTTGCGCTTGAGCTCGTCAAACTCGGCCTGGCTGGGGGCCTGGGCCGTCAGGGGCGCTGCCAGAAGCAGCAATACCAACAAAATGCGCGGCATGGGACTCCTCACATGGGACCTAAATGCAACTCGATTGCGGAAAAGTAGTGATGATGCAAGTAATTTGCAATAGCAAATTCATGGCGTCAGGCCCCGGTTTCCGGACTTGCATGTCCGGAGAATCAAGCTATATTGAGAATGAGTTTCAATACGGGCGCGGCCCAGGATGCACTGCCATGATCGCCAACCACATCGCCCCCCTTGCCGTCTTCAGCGAACATGACGGCCCCCTTGAGATTGTCCAGGTGCTCGGCGACGACGCCTCGTCCCGCCGCCTCTGCGAGCTCGGATGCTGCGTCGGAAAGCAGGTCCGTGTCGTGCGCCGCGGCGACCCCGCCATCGTCAGCATCGGCGGTTCGCGCTTTGCGCTCGCCGGCGAGCTCCAGGACCGCGTCTTTGCCAGACCCGCACAGTCCTGACCATGGCCCCTTCCACACTCTCCAGCCTCGGTGTAGGCCGCAAAGCCCGCATCCTCGAAGTCGGAGGCGATGCCGCGCTTCAACAGCGCCTGCTTGAATTCGGCCTGCTGCCGGGCGTCGAGGTACGCCTGGTGCGCCAAGCACCTTTGGGCGACCCCATCGAGATCGAGGTGCTGGGCTACAGCCTCTCGCTGCGCAAGAGCGAAGCCGCGCACGTGCACGTTGAGGCGCTGCCATGACGGACGCGCGCCCAGCCGGAGAAAGCACGCGCTCGCTGCGCCGCGACCGGCATGTCGTGGCCCTGCTCGGCAACCCCAATACGGGCAAGAGCACCCTGTTCACGGCTTTGACCGGCACGCGCCAGAAAATCGCCAATTACCCCGGCGTCACGGTCGAGGCCAAGGTCGGTTCCATGCAGTTCGAGAACACGGAACTGACCGTCATTGACCTTCCCGGCACCTACAGCCTCTCCGCCCGCTCGCCCGACGAGCGCGTCGCCACCGAGGCTTTGCTCGGCCGCCTGGAAGAAACACCCAAACCCGACGGCGTCATCCTCGTGGTGGACGCATCCAGCCTTGACCGCAACCTCTATCTCGCCACGCAAGTGCTCGAGTTCGGCCTGCCCGCCGTGATTGCCCTGACCATGGTCGATGTCGCCAAAACGCGCGGCATCAGCATCGACCTCGAAAAGCTCTCGCGCGCCATGGGCTGCCCCGTCGTCGCCGTCAACGCGCCCAGGGGCGAAGGTTTGGTTGAGCTCAAGGCCACCCTGCACCGCGAGCTGCACCGGCCGCGCCAGGCGCTGGTGCTCGACTATCCGGAGGATTTCGCCCGCGCCGTCGAGACCCTGCACGGCAAGCTGGTCGAGCTGGGCGTGCCCCTGGGTTACACGCCCACGAAGCCCGAGGCCCTGCGCCTGCTGGTTGATGCTTCGGGCCCGCTGTTTGAAGAAGTGGCCGAGGCCGGGGGCGAGGCTTTCCTGCGCGCGCTGGAAGGCGTCCGCGCCGAGGGTTGCGGCGGCAAGTCCGCCGCGCTGATTGAGGCGCAGGCGCGTTACGGCCGCATCTCGGCGTGGACGCGCGAGGCCCGCACGCAGGCCGCGCGCGAAGGCCGCACTTTCACCGACCGCGTGGACAGCCTGCTGACTCACCGGCTCTGGGGCACACTGGCGTTCACCCTGGTCATGGGGCTGATTTTCCAGAGCATCTATTCCTGGTCTGGTCCGCTGATGGACGGCATCGAGGCCGTCATGGGCTGGCTGGGCGAGCAGACCCTGGCCCTGCTACCGGCGGACATGCCACTGCTGCGCGGCCTGGTGCAGGATGGCTTGTTCGGCGGTGTGGCGGGCGTGCTGGTGTTCCTGCCCCAGATCCTGATTCTGTTCCTGTTCATCGCCATCCTCGAAGACGTCGGCTACATGAGCCGCGCCGCCTTCCTCATGGACAAGCTGATGTCGCGCTTTGGCCTGTCCGGCAAGAGCTTCATTCCGCTGCTGTCGAGCTTTGCCTGCAACGTGCCGGCCATCATGGGCGCGCGCGTGATTGAAGACCGCAACACGCGCCTGACCACGATCTTTCTCGCCCCGTTCATGTCATGCTCCGCGCGCCTGCCCGTCTACGCCCTGATGATCGGCGCCTTCGTGCCTGAAACCAGGCTGTTGGGCTTCATCGAACTTCAGGGCCTTGTGCTGTTTGCCATGTACTGGGTCGGCGTCGTTTTCGCCATTCCCACGGCGCTGCTGCTCAAGCGCGGCATCCTCAAGAGCAAGGCCACGCCCTTCATCATGGAGCTGCCCAGCTACAAGCTGCCCGCCTGGAAGAATGTGGCACGCACCCTGTGGGACAAGGGCTTTTCGTTTGTGCGGCGGGCGGGCACCATCATTCTTTCTGTGAGCATCATCGTCTGGGTGCTGTGCACCTTCCCGCGCGACGAGGCCATTGATGCGCGCTATGAACCTGAGCTGGCGCAGGCTGAGGCCATCGCCGGCGAGGAAGCCCGCGCTGAAGCCGTGGCGGAGATCGAGGGGCGCCAAGCCGGCGAGCAGTTCCGCCAGAGTTATCTCGCCCGCGCCGGCCAGGCCATCGAGCCTGTGTTTGTGCCCCTGGGCTGGGACTGGCGCATCGGCGTGGCCGCCATAGCAAGCTTCCCGGCCCGCGAAGTCGTCATCGGCGTCATGGGCACCATCTTCAACATCACGGATGCCGACGAAGAGTCCGAGCCCCTCAAGCAGGTCCTGCATGAGGCCAGGCGCGACGATGGCACGCCGCTGTTCTCCCTGGCGGTGGGCCTGTCCATCATGGTTTTCTTCGCGCTCTGCTGTCAGTGTGCGGCGACACTGGCCATCATGCGGCGGGAAACCAACAGCTGGCGCTGGCCCGCGGCCAGCTTCCTTTACATGACGGGCCTGGCCTACGTCGCGGCCTGGGCCACCTTTCACGTCGCGCGGGCACTGGGGGCGTGATGAACCTCGAACTGCTCTTGATTGCGCTGGCGGCGGGCCTGGCAGTGCTGTTCGTGGTCTGGCGCATCATCGCGACCCTTCGCAGGCAGGACTGCAATTCCTGCGGCTGTCCCAAGCCCCGGGCCTGACGGCAGGCAGCGCCCCCTCAACGAAAATTCTTGAATCACTTGCTTGCGTGGCAGTCGCAACTTGTTAGTTCTATGCGCGCTGTTGAAAACAAACGGGAAGTGCCTCGGGGCCGAAGTAGGTAGGGCGGGACATGTCTCGCCGCGGCCGAGAGGGATCCCGCGGAGCACTGGCGATGAAAACCCTGAACGTCCGACCGAGCACACAGACACGCGAATAGATCGCTTGTTGTTCGTTCGTCACGTTCGAGGGTTTGATTCGGCAAATGCTTCACGGGCGTCTCCACTGCGAAGGCGTAAGATTGGGCGGCATTGTTGCCCAGTCCGCCGGAAATGGAGACGACGCCACGCGCGTCGTCCTACTGTTTCCGGGCAGGCGGCTCCCGTTGAAGTTCAACACCGGGAGCGCCATGAAAGCATCCGTCTCCGTTTCGCAGGACCAACTCATCGACTGGCTGTGCCGCCTTGTGCGCATCAAGCGCGTCAGCGGCAACGAGCACGAGGCCGTCGAGTTCTTCAAGCAGGAGTTCTCCCGCTTCGGCCTTCAGTTCAAGCAAAGCGGCCGCAACCTGCTGGCCTGGCGCGGCTCAGGTAAAAAGACGCTGCTCTTTAACACGCACACCGACACCGTGCCTGCCAACAAGGGTTGGACGCTCGACCCTCACGATCCCCTGCGCAAAGACGGCCGCGTCCATGGCCTGGGCGCCAACGACGCCGGCGGCTGCCTCGTGGGCATGTTCGGCGCCCTGCTCAGCGCCGATTTCGACGAGTCGCGCGCCACGCTCATGTTCGCGCCCACCTGCGAAGAAGAAGTCGCCGGCGACGGCTTTGAAAAATTCGTCCACGAGATCCCCCACTTCGACGCCTGCGTCACCGGCGAGCCCACCAACTGCGAAATCTGCATCGCCGAGCGCGGCATGTTCAAGCTTGACCTCGTCACCAAGGGCAAAAGCGCCCACGCGGCGCGGCCCTGGCAGGGCGTGAACGCGGCTTACCTGGCGGCGCGCGACATCCTGAAAATTGAGGAACTTTACGAGGGTTTCACCGAGCGCGACGAGTTGCTCGGCAGAACCACGCTGGCCGTCGTGATGCTCAACGGCGGCGTGGCGCGCAACGTGATTCCCAGCGAGGTGAAGTGGACCGTCGATGGCCGCACCATTCCCCAACTTGACAACGAGGCCACGATCGCGCGCGTTGAGAAAGCACTGAGCGAGCACACGAAGATTGAGCAGAAGCGCGCGCGCTTTGGCGTCTGGACGCGCTCACCCAAAGATGAACTCGTGCAGTGCGCCTGCAAAGCCGCGCCGAAAAGCAGAGTCGGCGCGTTTGGCGGAGTCAGCGACGCGTGGTGGAACCAGAAAGCCCAGGGCCTGATCCTTGGCCCCGGCCTGAGCGAGCAAAGCCACGCCGCCGATGAGTGGATCGAGGAGAAGGAAGTGATGCGCGGCTACGAGATTTACAAAGGGATAGCGGAGAAGTTCTTGGCGTAGGCCAATGACGAATAACGAATGTCGAATTGCGAATGAAAAGCTGTTCAATTCGACACTCGACATTACCCCTTCGAAATTGCTGAGCGGAGCGAAGCATGTGGAGTGGAAGATTCAGCGGCAAACCCGACAAACTCATGCAGGAGTTCAGCGAGAGCGTGTCGTTCGACAAGCGGTTGTGGCGCGAGGACATCGAGGGCTCGCTGGCCTACGCCGCGGAGCTGCAGCGCATCGGCATCCTCACGGAGAGAGAACTCGCGGACATCAAGCGCGGCTTTGAGCAGATCAAGCAGGAGATCGAAAGCGGTAAGTTCGAGTGGAAGGTCGAACTCGAAGACGTGCACATGAACATCGAGTCGCGCCTGACGGCGCTGATCGGCGACGCGGGCAAGAAGCTGCACACCGGCCGCTCGCGCAACGACCAGGTAGCGACGGACATGCACTTGTGGTGTGGGAACCAGGCTGCGGCCCTCAACGCCGCATGCGAACAACTAATGCGCGCAATCGTTGCCTGCGCTGAATCAGGTGTCGATGTTGTGATCCCTGCCTACACGCATTTGCAACGGGCGATGCCGGTTCGAATGGCTCATCATCTGTCGGCGCACGTGAGCGCGCTGATCCGCTGCAACCGCGCTTTCACGAACGCGCGCCGGAGTTCCCGCGATGAAATGCCCCTTGGCAGCAGTGCATGTACCGGCAATTCATTTCGGGTCGACATGAACAAGCTTGCCCGCGCCCTTGACGCAGAGGGCGACACATCGATCGGTGCGATTCCGGCTAGCAACTCCATGGACGCGGTCAGCAATCGGGACTTCGCACTCGATCTTGTTTACGCGTGCGCGAAGTGCATGACGCACCTTTCGCGCATCGCGGAAGACCTCATCATCTGGTCAAGCGCGGAGTTTGGCTTTGTCACGCTCGGCGACGCGGTCACCACCGGCTCTTCCATCATGCCGCAGAAGCGCAACCCCGACGCCTGCGAGCTTGTACGCGGCAAAACGGGCCGCGTCGTCGGCCACCTCATGGGTTTGTTCACCCTGCTCAAGGGTCTGCCCATGACTTACAACCGCGACCTCCAGGAAGACAAAGAAGCGGTCTTCGACGCGACAGACCAGACGCTGGCTTGCCTGCGCGTGATGACGCTGGTGTTCAGCAAGGAGAATTTCAAGGTCAACAAAGAGCGCATCCAGGCCCACCTCGACAGCGGCGCGGGCTACATGGAAGCCATGAACGTGGCCGACTGGCTCGTGCTGCAAGGCGTGCCGTTTCGCGACGGCCACGACATCACGGGCCGTCTCGTGAAATACTGCGAACAGAACAAGAAGCGCTTCGCCGATCTGACGGCAGCCGATCTCGCCGCGGTCGACAAGCGGCTCAAGCCGGAACTGTTGAAAGAACTCTCGCTCGAAGCACTGGTCGAACGCAAGCAGGTTTACGCGGGAACGGCTCGCGCTCGCGTTTTGGAGAGACTGGCGGAACTGAAATCGTGGCTCGGAGAAAAGTGAATGTCGAATTGCGAATTGCGAATGTCGAATTGAAGAGTCTTTCCGTTCGTAATTCGACATTCGCACTTCGAAATTCGTCAAGGAAAGACAAACCGAAATGAGCAAATCAACCGGACTATGCGTCTTGGCTTTTTCCGGGGGTCTCGACACCTCCTTCTGCATTCCATTCATTCGCGAGAAGTACGGCTATGACGTCGCGACGGCCATGGTCGATACCGGCGGCTTTTCCGCCGACGACTTCAAGCGCGCCGAAGATCGCGCCAGGAAGCTGGGCGTGGTTTCCCACGTCGTGCTCGACGGCAAGCAGCAGGTGTTCGACGGCTACGTGCGCTGGATGATTGCCGGAAACGTCTTGCGCGGCGGGGTTTATCCGCTTTGCGTGGCCGCAGAGCGCGTCGTGCAGGCTTCACTGGTGGCCCAGTATGCCGTAGAGAAGAAAGCTGCGTCGGTGGCTCACGGCAGCACAGGCGCGGGCAACGACCAGATTCGCTTTGACGTCGCCATGAACGTGCTTGCGCCCGGTTTGAAGATGCTGGCGCCGGTGCGTGAACATTCGCTCTCCCGCGCGCAGGAAACCGAGTATCTCGCCAAACACGGTCTCGAGATCCCGCCCAAGACCACGGCCTACTCCATCAACGCGGGCATGTGGGGCATCACCATTGGCGGCAAAGAGACCCACGACAGCGCCAGCGCGGTGCCCGATGAAATTTTCGAGATGGCGGCCAGGAGCGACCCCAATGTGAAGCCGCGCCTCTTGAAGGTGAGATTCGACAAGGGCGTGCCCGTGGCGCTCGATGGCGCGAAACTGAAGCCGGTCGATATCATCGAAAATCTCAACACGCTGGGCTGCACTTACGCGCTGGGGCGCGGCATCCACCTCGGCGACACGATTGTGGGCATCAAGGGGCGCGTCGCGTTTGTCGCGCCGGCGGCGATGATGCTGATCAACGCGCACCGCGAGCTGGAAAAACTCGTGCTCACGAAGTGGCAGCGCTTCTGGAAGGATCACGTCGCTGACTTCTACGGCACGATGCTGCACGAAGGTCAGCCATTTGATCCAAGCCTGCGTGACATCGAGGCACTGTTCCAAAGTTCTCAGGAACGTGTAAGCGGCGAAGTGAGTTTAACGCTGCGTTACGGCCGCTTTGACATTGCGGGAGTTTCAAGCCCGCACTCGCTCATGAACGCGGCCAGCGGCAAGTACGGCGAGGAATTCTCGCTCTGGAGCGGCCAGGATGCCGCCGGCTTTGGGAAGATCCTGAGTATTCCCTCGCGGCTGTACGGTGGGGCAGGCGCCAGTCGCTAGGCGCCCCTCGCCGATCCAAGCAGCAACAGTTGGAAGCTGACGCCTGGAACCTGGCGCCATCGAACCGGAGAAGAAGATGAACGAACCACTGACCAACGGCGTCTCAAAAGACACCCAGCGCCTGGCGCCCCTGAACACGATTGAAATCCGCGTGGACAAGATCGCCAGCGTCTGTCACCGCCTCAACCTGCACAAGGAAGAGCGCATCGTGACGGAGAATCTCGAGGCCAAGGAAGGCAACGTCATCGTCGTGCGCTCCCTGGGCGAGAAGAGCGTCTATGGCGAGCTCGAACTCGAGGAAGGGCGCATGGCCAAGATCTTCGAGAACGACATCATCATCGGCGCGCTCGGCGCACGCAACGCGCTCAAGGGCTACGTCGGGCGCGTGCCGGAATCGGTCAAGGTCGGAGACATCATCAACCTGCTGAACCTCGGCGGCGTGATCGGCATGGCCACCGGCGCCAACAAGGACCTCGGCCCGCCGCTCAAAGTCGAGGTCGTCGGCATGGTCGTGCGCAAGGGCAAGGTGCTCAACCTGCAGGATTCCACGATCCCTACCCACGACCACCTCGACCCCAAGCTGCGCATCCCGATCATCGCCGTGAGCGGCACGTGCATGAGCGCGGGCAAAACCAAGGTCTGCGCCACCCTCTGCCAGGAACTCTCCAAGCGCGGCTTGCGCGTCAACGCGGGAAAACTCTCCGGCGTGGCAGCCCGCAAGGACCTCTTCTCGTTTGAGGACCACGGCGCAAACATGACGTTGAGCTTCGTCGACTGCGGCCTGCCCAGCACGGCTGACGTCGAGAGCATCGCGCCCATCGGCAAGTCGATCATCAACGAGCTGAGCGAGGACAAGCCCGACGTAATCATCGTCGAGCTGGGAGACGGCATCATTGGCGGCTATTCGGTCATGACCTACTTCGACGACGCCGAGCTGTACAACGCCACCAAGGTGCACATCTGCTGCGCCAACGACCCCGTGGGCGCCTATGGCGCCAAGTACGTGTTTGACAAGCGCGGCCAGCGCATCGACCTGTTCTCGGGACCTGTTACCGACAACGAGGTAGGCAGCGGATATGTTTCCAAGGGTCTGGGTGTGAAAGCCATCAACGCCCGCAACAGCGCCGAAGAACTGGCCGACGAAGTCTGCCGCCTGCTGGGCTGGAAGGAACTGGTCCACCACCACGAGAGCAACGGCCAGGCCTGAGGGGCCTTCTCCAACAACAGGGCGGCCGGCGGTGGGGCCATACCGCCGGCCGCTTCTTGATGTCGTCTGGGACCACCCCAGACATGGCTGCATAAAGCGCGCGCCGTGCCAATTCGAGTCCACCCGCCAGCCGCCGAAGTAAACGACGGCCTGAATTTCAGCGCTTGGCCCAGAACCAGCCTTCAGAGCCACTTGCAGGCCATGCACGGCGCGAACCCCGGTGTCCCGTCGCCGTTGACGAGGCTGCCAAACGCCGCCTGCTGCCGAACCTTGCGCAACTGCCAGTGGCAGATTGCCTGCAATCTGGCGCTGGTCAGCGGTGCAGCGTGAGGGTTGCCACGCCTCGCGCCACCCTCTACTTGTGCCGCAAACCAAACCGGCCTCCCGAAGGCGGCCGGTGTATTTGCAGGTGCGGCATCAGCGGCCGGCAAGCCGGCGCCGGGAGAACCAGAGCGCAGGCAGCAGCAGAGAGACCAGCAGCCACAGAGGCCTGGGGTCGTCACCCGTGGAGCAGCCGCCACCGGAGCCCTTGGGTCCGGGGTTGAGGCTCGAACCCAGGGTGAAGCTGCCGTTGCCGGAAACCGGGTTGTCTCCGCCGCCACCGGCCAGGCTGACCGTGATGCTGCCCAGCGTGGCAAAGCCGTCAATGGCGTAGGTCCACGAAATGGTCCGCGTCTGCCCCGCGGGAATCGCCACCGGCAAGACGGGATTGGTCGTGCCGGTCGAAACATACTGATAGGTCACAGTCGTGGAACCGGCCAGGAAGGTGATGCTGCCCGGAGCATTGAAGGTGCCCGTGGCCCGCCCCGTGGCATTGCTGACCACGGCTTCGAGGATCAGCACTCCGCCCGGCACCAGGTTGCTGGTCGTGCCGGCGCGGATGTTGCTGTACGTGAGCTGCGCAACGGCCGGAACGCCGCCCGACACCGTGAAGGTGTCGGCAGGGTCGCCGGGCAACCGGCGCGTGCCCGACAGGCCCACGGCGTTGACGCTGATGATGCCGTTGGTCGTGGCCGGATTGCCGGTGATCTGGAACGTGATGTTCTGGCTGGCACCTGCCGCGACAGCCACCGGCATGGCCGGGGTGGGCGCGGTGATGGTGTATTCGGTGGTCACAGTCGCACCCAGGGCGTGCGTCAGGCGCAGCGTCAGGCTCGTGAGGTTTTCAGAACCCATGGCGGCCGTGTTGGACACGTTCACCGTGACATTGACACTGCCTCCCAGCGAGGCATCCATGGTCTTGGGCGCCGCCACCGTGACGCTGTTGATCTGCAGGGGCGTCAGGGGATTGGCGTTGTTGATGTTCACGTTGACGGCGTAGTTCATGCCGCGCGACGCCCAGCGGAAGACCCGGAAATAGATGTCGCCCGAGGCGGGGGGCGTCAACCCCAGGGCGGCGTAGGCGTCGCCCGCGTTGGCGGTAACCACGACCTTCTGGAAGCCTGCGCTCTCGCGCGTGAGGTTGCGGTTCATGAGCCCGTCGGCCACATTGGAAAGTGCGCCGCTGCCGGTATTCATGTCGTAGACCTCGAGGTCGAGGTCCATCTCGGTGCCCGCCGTGTAGATGAGAGTGACTTCCACAGACTGGCCGTTGGAGGCCGAGATCTTGTACCAGTCTGCGCCGTCCATGGCCTTGAGGCCCGGGGTCAGGCCGCCCAGAAGACGGGCGCTGGCCGAGGTCTGGGCTTCGGCCAGTGTGTCGTTGGGTTCGCGGGTGTCTTCCGGCGCGATGCTCAACGGCGTCAGGGTGGGGCCGCCGGCGGCGCCGTTGACGTACACCGTCAAAGAGTACGTGCCGTCCGCGGGAACGTTTCCGGGAATGACGCGGATCAGGTAGTCGCCGGCCGCATAGCCCGTGGTTCCGCCGCTGCCTACCGTGCCCCAGATGCCCACGATTTCCTTGGGGGTGGTGCCTGCGGGCGTCTTGACCGTCGAGTTGTTGTTGGGAATGAAGGTGAAATCGATGCGGTCATCGATCAGGCCGGGGTTGGCCGCGTTGGGCCTGTAGAGTTCGATATCAAGGTTGTCCGTCGCGGGCGCCGTGTGGGTCAGGTGAACTTCCAGGGTGCCGCCATTGGGCACGTTGACCTTGTACCAGTCCTGCTCGTTGAGACCTGACGAATAGAACATCTTCAGGCCCGAGTGTACGCCCGCCGCCAGTGTTGCCGCCGTGGCGGCAGTGTCATTGTTGCCGCTGCCCGTATCGTAAATGTCGTCGGTCACGTTGGTGACGGTGAAGGCGATGTTGTAATTGCCGGCGGTGTAGTAAAAGCCGATCTGGTTGGGCGGCAACTGCACCCAGGACAGCACATGGAAGTAATAGGTACCCGCGCCGAGAGGGGCCGTCGTCAGAGACTCGGACGTGTTGACGGCTGCCGGAAAGGTGAGGTTGAAGTTGGGCGGCGGAAACGTATCCGAAGCACCCTCGAATGAAAGCACGCCCCCGGTATCCGCAATCCAGAAGAGATCGAAGTTGATCTGCTGGGTCCCCGTGGTCGTGGCAAAGCCCGTCAGGCTGACGTTGATGCGTCCGGGCTGCGGCAGTGTGACCTTGTAATAGTCCCAGCCGGTGTAGGTGCGGGCATTCAAGGTCGTGGTGCGCGGGCTGCCCGTGCCGGCCGGGGTGGCGTCAGCCGCGTTGGCCAGGAAGTGGTTGTTGGAGTAAAGCCCCTCGGAGGCGTCGGGCAGCAGCGTGGCTGTGCTGAACTCGACGGACCAGTGATAGGCCAGATTCTGCCCCGAAGGAATGCCGCCGGATACCACGTAAAAGCGCAGGTAAATGTTGCCTGCGGGAGTCACGGTGGCCGACGCCACCGCACCGTTGTAGGGGTCATTGACGCCGCTGGTGCCGGTGCCGTTGGTGCGCAGCGTGCGATAGGCCGTTGGCGGGCTGAGGGGGCCGGCCAGCACCACGCCATTGGCGTCCAGGACCTCCACGCCGATGGCCGCCGTAGTCGGTGCCAGGCCTTCCTGATAGACATATACCGAAGCGACGCTGTCGGGCGCGCCATTGATCAGGAAGTAGTCCACATCACCTGAAACCAGGTAGAGCTGCTCGTTGAAGCTGGGGGCGTTGAAAAGCACGCCGAAGATGTTCTGGCTGCTGTAGTGGGTGCAGCCCGCCACGGTAGCGCCCGCCAGGTTGTTGTTGGGCTCAAAACCGTCGTTGGTGGCTTGCGCATACAGCGGCGCGCAGAGGCCTGCCACCAGCATCAGCGCAACGAGTCGGATCCTGTTCACAGTCATCTCCCTGGCCGGGCCTGCCGGCAACGCGCAAAAGCCCAGCTTGCCCGCTGGGCTACCGTCCCCAAGCCAGATGGTTTGAGTTACGCGACTCTGATTCTAGGCTTTGTCACGGCTGCGTCAATGCGCGTGCCTAACCCGCGCGGGGGTGGAAGCGCAGCATGACGTTGCGCAGGCGGTTGGCATCCACGTGGGTGTAGATCTGCGTCGTGGCGATGCTGACATGCCCCAGCATTTCCTGCACGCTGCGAATGTCCGCACCGTTCTCCAGCAGGTGGGTGGCAAAGCAGTGTCGCAGGGTGTGGGGGTGCAGCAGTTCGGGGGCAATCCGGGCCGCCACGGCGTAGTGCTTGACCACCTCCCACAGCCGGTTGCGTGAGACCCGCCTGCCGGTCTTCGAAAGAAAGGCAATGTCCGTCGGGAACCTCATCAGCGGCGGCCGCCCGCGGCTGAGGTACTCCTTGAAGTGATCCACGGCCCGGCGCGAAATAGGCACCACCCGCTCCTTGCTTCCCTTGCCCCGCACCTGCAGGTAGCCCTCGTCCAGATGCAGCCTCGCCAGCGTCAGGTCACAGACCTCGCTCGCCCGCGCCCCCGTGGCGTAAAGCGTGTGCAGCATGGCACGGTCCCGCAGCACAAGCGGCGAGTCACCCGCCGGCGCATCCAGAAAGCGCGACACATCGGCCGTGCTCAGCATGCGCGGCAGCCCCTGCTCCAGCTTCGGGGGTGCCAGGAACTGCGCCGCGTCTTCCTGACGGGTGACCTCGACACTGAGGAAGCGCGAGAACATGCGCAAAGCGCTGACGCGGCGGGCCAGCGTCTTGTCCGCCATGCCAGCAGCCCGCTCCGATGCGAGGAACTCGGACAGGTCATCGGCGCGCACGTTGCGCCAGTCGAAGATGCCGCGCGCGAACAGGAAGTCGAGCAGGCGCTCGAGGTCGCGGCGGTAGGCAGCCATGGAGTTCTCGGCCAGGCCGCATTCGAGGCGCAGGTAATCCAGGAACGACTGCAACTGGAGGCGCAGGGCGCAGGCTTCAGCGGTCATAGGATCGGGGCTCTGCCCCAGATCGTTATCGACTGCCGGGCCCGACGACTTGAGTGATTGAGGGATTGAGAGAACGCGGGCCGGCACGCCAGCGCTGCGGCTTCACTCAAATTCACGCAGGAAGCGGTCAATGTCCTTGTCGCGTGCCACCAGCATCAGCACATCGCCCTCATGCACCATGGTGTCGGGGCCGGGGATGACCACCGCCTCCTCGCCGGCCATGGTGCCGGGGCGCTTGATGGCCACCAGGTTCAGGCCCAGCTTCTTGCGCAGATTGAGGTCCAGCAGCGTCTTGCCGTGGATACCCCGGGGCGACTTGACCTGGACAAAACTGTGATCCTTGCCGATTTCAACGGCCTCGAGCAGCGTGGGCCTTGAAAGGCGCTGAGAGAGTTTCAGTGCGGCCTGCTCCTCGGGCATGATGACTTCATCGGCCCCCAGGCGCCTGAGGATCTTCTCCTTGACGCGGTCGTTGGCGCGCGCGATGACTTTGGGGTACTCAAGGTCGCGCGCAGCCAGCATGGCGAGCTGGCAGGCCTCGAAGTCCTCACCGATGGCGACAATGACGGTATCGACCTTGCCCAGCCCCAGCGAGCGGAGCGTTTCAAGATCGGTGCCGTCCCCGCTGACGGCCAGGGCAACTTTGTCCTTGATCTGATTGATGATTTCGGGGCGCGAGTCCAGGGCGATGACTTCAATGCCCTCCTGCGCGAGGCTTTCCGCCAGCGCCATGCCAAACCGACCCAGCCCGATGACTCCCACTTTCTGCATAATCAGCCGATCATCACGCCTTCCTTGGGATACTCAAACCGCTGAGCCCGGCGTGCGCTGATGGCGAGCACCAGGGTCAGCGGGCCGATACGGCCAAGGAACATGCAGGTGATGATGATGAGCTTGCCCGCTTCGGTCAACCTCGGAGTAACGCCCACACTCAGGCCGGTGGTGGCAAAGGCACTCACGGCCTCGAACATCAGGCGCAAACCGCCGTGGCTGGAAGAAGCGAGCACGGTGTCCTGCTCCGTCGCCAGCAGGGCAAACACCGCGGCGCTGATGAAGGAAAACGCGAGCACCAGCATGACGAGGCTCTTGACCACCAGTTGGTCGGGGATGCGGCGCCGGAGGATTTCCGGGCTGCGGCCACGAATCAGCGCTACCACCGCCAGCAGCAGGATCACCACGGTCGTGGTCTTGAGGCCGCCCGCGGTACCGCCGGGGCTGCCGCCCACGAGCATCAGCAGCATGGTAAAGAAGTGCGTGGCGGGCTGCATTTTCTCGAGATCCAGCGTGTTGAAGCCTGCCGTGCGGGGCGTCAGGGAGTGAAACAGCGAGCCGGCGAGCTGGCCTCCGGCATCCAGGCCGGCCAGGGAGTGGCCCCGCTCCATGAGCCAGAACACTCCCATCGCCAGCCCCAGCAGCAGCAGTGTGCCGGTAACCACCAGCTTGGTCTGGACAGACAGCCGCGGCACCGGCTGCTTGGGCACATAACGCCTGAGAATCGGCAGCCGGCGCACGGCGGGCAGGGCCCAGAAGCGAAACGTCAGCAGTTCCACAATGACCGGAAAACCCAGCCCGCCCACCACCACAAGCCAGCCGATGTTCAGCACCACCGGCCAGTGGTCGGCATAGCCCATAAGGCTGTCGCTGTGCAGGCCAAAGCCCGCGTTGCAGAAGGCGCTGACGGAGTGAAACACGGAGTAATAGAGCTGCTGATCGGCAGGCAGGGGACCCGCCGGCCCCTTCCAGCATCCATAAAGCAGCGCCACTCCCAGCAGTTCACAGCTCAGCGTGATGCCCAGCACCCAGGCCGCCACGCGCCCCACGCGACCGGCCAGGTTCACGTTCATCATCTCGCCCAAAGCCGCGCTGTCGCGCACGCCCGCGCCCGAACCGAACATGAGCGAGAAGAAGGCCGCGAAGGTCATGATGCCCAGGCCGCCGAACTGGATGAGCACCAGGATCACCAGTTGGCCAAAGGGTTTGAACTGCGTGCCGATGTCCATGGTGGCGAGGCCCGTGACGCAGGCCGCAGACGTGGCCATGAACAGGGCGTCCACAAACCGCGGGCTGCCCTCGGCCACGGTGGCGCCGGGCAGCATGAGCAGCCCCGCCCCGACCAGAATCAGGCCGTTGAAGCTTGCTATGAACACGGTCAGGGGGCTCGCCGTCAGCTTGGCCAGCACGTTGAAGAACCGCAGCAGGCGCTCCAGCGAATAGAAAACAACGCCGCCCTGCACCAGCAACACCAGCGCGCCCGTGCTTTGCGCCTCATTGAGAACGTTGAGCACCCCCGGCGAAAGCAGCCCCACAGATGCCAGCATGCCCAGGCCCAGCGCGGCCGCCACGGAATCCACCGCCGTGTGACGGAACGCGTAGCGCAGGTTGCGACCGGTCAGATAAACGCCCAGTGGCTCGCCCAGCAGCGCAAACAGGCAGACGGCCTGAACCAGATAGACCCAGGTCTTGTGCTCGGAGGGAATCACCTCGCCGTGATACAGCAGAAAGGCCACAGACCCTGCCAGCGCGGCCACGGCGTTAACCGCACGGTAACGGCGCTGGAAAGCCTCCACCCGCTCGGTGGCAAAAATGGCGCTGATCTGCGTCAGTTCGCGCACGTTTGAGCCCTGGCACGTCGTTGAAAGAGTGGCATCCCTCCACTTTTTCAACTTGGTCAAGCCAAAATGAATCTGGCCCGACCTCCATTTCAAGCGGCTTTCCAGCCGCCTGAAATACGCAAGCCATCCGTGGCTTGCGCCCGCAGGCCGCACGTCAACGGCCTGCTAACCTCCCAGAATTCGCCGGCTGATTCGTTTGCCAAGCTCGACGGCCGGCTGATCATAGGCATCCACGGCCCAGGCGAAACCGGCATAAGTCGTGGCCAGCTCCAGCCCCAGCAGCAACTCCCCCAACACCCGCGGCGAAAGCGTGGGAAGGCTCAGCGTGGCACTGGGACGCTGGCGCTCGGCCAGGGCCTGGGCCGTGCCGCGCTGCTGCGCGTTGAGCACCTGCGAAAGGGTCTTGCCGCGCACGAACTCGGCATCGAAGGCGCCCCACTCAAAATCGCCCAGGGGCAGGTCTGGCTCGGGGCGTTCAACGCGGGCAAAGAGCGTGAACTTGTCGTTGGGCCCTTCAAGGAACAATTGAAGCTGGGCGTGCTGATCCGTGGCGCCGACGGCCCTGATCGCCGTCTGGCCGGCCTCGACGGCTGTCTGGTCCAGGCGGCGACTCTTGCCCAGGCTTTCATCCCAAAGCTGCACCAGCCAGTCCGCCACGGCCGCCAGGCGCGAACTGTAGGGCATGAACACCAGGCCCCGTTTGCCTTTGTCGCGGCAGAGGTCCGTGGCAACCAGTCCCAGGCGCGCCGGCCAGTCCTGCTCAAGGGCACACTCGCGGCAGGCACGTTCGGCCTGCTCGGCACCCTCCATGAGCGTGCCGATGTCCAGCCCCGCCAGGGCCGCCGGCAGCAGCCCCGCCGCCGTCAGGACCGAGAAGCGGCCCCCCACCCCGGGCGGAATCGAGAGGGTTTCAAGTTCGTGCTCATCGGCGAATTTCTTCAGAGGTCCCTTTTCGGGGTCCGTGACCACCATCAGGTGATCGGCCAGCTTGAGCTGAGCCGCGCGCAGCTTGCCCGCAAAGAAACCCAGGGCCAGCACCGTCTCCAGCGTGGAGCCCGACTTGCTGACCGCCACGAACAGCGTGCGCTTGAGGCTGACGCGGCCGGCGATGTCCGCAAACAGCAGCGGGTCGGTGTTGTCCACCACATGAACACAAACGCCCGCGCCTCCCAGCGGCGAAAGCGCGCGGTACAGCGCCCAGAGTCCAAGGGAACTGCCCCCGATGCCAAGCACAACGAGATCGTCAAAGTGGCCCATGCGCGGGGCCGCGGAGCGCAGCACGGTTTCAAGCGCGTCCTGGTCATGGGGCAGGGCGAGGTAGCTGTGCCTGCCTTGCCCGCGCTCGAGGTTCAGGCGGGCGCGAAATCCGCGAACGCGATGGGACAGGTTCTCAAAGTAGGCAGCGTCGAGGCCGTGGCTTCCCACGCGCTCTGCCGTGGCATGGGCCAGGTCGAGAGAAATGGAGTAGGACTGGCTCATGTCAGGTTCCCGTGCCCGCCTTCAATTGCCAACCGGCAGAAGCAGCGAACGGCCCGTCATTTCCTGCGGCTTGGGCAGGCCCATGAGTTCAAGCACGGTCGGCGCCACGTCTGCCAGCCGCCCCCCCGGCGCCAGAGCCAGGGGCCCATGGCGCCCGGCCAGAATCAGCGGCACGGGGTTGTGGCTGTGGTTGGTGCTGGGCACCAGCCCGTCAGCGCGCGGGGCGACACCCTTGGGCCCTGCGTAGGCGGCGCCCTTTTCCTGGTTGGCGGGGTCCGCGGCGGCCTCGGGAGAGACCAGCATTTCGTCGGCGTTGCCGTGATCCGCCGTAACCAGCACGGCATAGCCCCTGGCTTCGGCAGCCCTGATGAGAGCGTCTAGGCCGCGGTCGGCGGCCAGCACACCCTTGATGCCCGCCTCGAGAACGCCGGTGTGCCCCGTCATGTCCGGGTTGGCGTAATTGACAAGCACAAAGGCATAGCGGCCCAAAGCAATCGCCGCCTCGACGCTGGACGTCACCTCCGGCGCGCTCATTTCCGGCTGAAGGTCGTAGGTGGCGACCTTGGGCGACGGCACGAGTTTGCGCTCCTCGCCGTCAAAGGGTTGCTCGCGCCCGCCGTTGAAGAAGTAAGTCACGTGGGCGTACTTCTCGGTTTCCGCGCAGCGGAACTGGGCCAGGCCCTTCTGGGCCAGGTAGTCGCCCAGCACGTTGGTCAGGGACTGCGGCTCGTAGCACACCAGCGCGGGCAGGCCGGACTCATAGCGCGTCATGGTCACCAGCGTGACCTTCACGGGCATCTTGCGCTTGAAACCGTCGAACTGGGGCAGCGTCAGGGCGCGGCAGATCTGGCGGGCGCGGTCAGCGCGGAAGTTGAACCAGAGAACGATGTCGCCGTCCATGACGCGGCCCAGGGGTTGGCCGTGTTCGACAACGACCTTCGGAGGGACGAATTCGTCGGTGATGCCCTGGGCATAGCTTTGTTCAAGGGCGGCGACGGGGTCGTTGACCACTTCAGCGTCGCCCAGGGTGATGGCGTTGTAGTACTTTTCCGTGCGCTCCCAGCGCTTGTCCCGGTCCATGGCGTAGTAGCGACCGCACAGCGTCGCGATGCGGCCCATGCCCAAAGCGTCCAGTTTGTCGCGCAAGGCCTGGACATAGCGCACGCCACCCTGGGGCGAGGTGTCGCGACCATCCGTGATCACGTGAAAACAAACGTCTCCGCCCGAGACCCCCGCCTGCTTGAGCCAGTCCAGCAGGGCGAAGTAATGACGGTCCATGCTGTGGACGCCGCCGTCGCTGACCAGGCCCATGAGGTGAATGCGCGCCTTGCGCGTCTTGGCGGCCAGAGCCTTCTTCAGCGCTTCGAGCTGGAAGAAGCGGCCCTCACGGATGTCGCGGTCGATGCGGGTGATTTCCTGGTAGACGACACGGCCCGCCCCCAGATTCATGTGCCCGACTTCGGAGTTGCCGAATTGTCCCTGCGGCAGGCCCACGTCTTCATCGCCCGCCACCAGGGTGGTGTGCGGCGCATTCCTCCACAGGCTCATGAAGCAGGGCGGCTGGGCCAGTTCTATGGCGTTGCCCGGCGAAGGCGGGGCGACACCCCAGCCGTCGAGAATGACGAGCAGGACAGGGTTCACTTTCACGGGCGCCATCACCTCCGTGCCTCCAGGGGCCTTTGACGACGCGGCTAGCGGATCACATTCACGACCAGATCCGCCCCTTTGGCGATCACGCCGTCTCCGGCATCAATCGAGATAAAGCCCACGCTCTGCGAAAGGCTGGTGATGCTGCCGCTGCCCTTGAACGTGCTCCAGGCCACCTCGTTCTCGTCCACGCGTACGGGCACAATCTGCTGCTTGGTCTTGTCCTGCTTGATTTCGTGGCCCAGTTTGGCGCTCAGGCGGACGCGGCTGGTGTCCTCGTTGTGGGCCAGCTTGCGCACCGCGGGCGCAAGAAACAGCTCCGCCGTCAGCAGGCAGCTGGTGGGATAACCCGGCATGCCGAACACGCCGCAGTTGCTGACCACGCCAAACAGCACGGGCTTGCCGGGCTTGATGGCCACGCCGCGCACGTAAACGTCTCCCAAATGGTCGATGACCTCGGCGCCGAAGTCCTTGTTGCCCACGCTCGTGCCGCCCGAGAAGACAATCAGGTCGTACTTCCTGGCCCCGGAGGCAATGACCTTGCGCAGCGCCGCCTCGGTATCGGGCACGTTGGCCCGGTAAGTCACGTTGGCGCCCGCGCGCCGGGCAATGGTCAGCATGGCAAAGCTGTTGCAGTCGTACACCTGGCCGTCCTTGAGGGGCTTGCCGGGCGCCACGACTTCGTCTCCCGTGGTGAACAACAGCACCTCGGGCCGGGAGAAAACCTTGATGCGGGCTTTGCCGGTGATGGCGATGGCCGCCACCTGCCCCGGGCCCAGCAGCGTGCCCTTCTTCACCACCGTGTCGTTCTTGGCAATGTCCTCGCCTTTGCGCGTGATGTGATCGCCCTGGCGCGCCGGCTGCTTGAACTGCACGGCCTGGCCCACCACCTGCACACTCTCCACCATCACCACCGCATCGGCGCCCTTGGGAATGGGCGCGCCCGTGGCAATCTCCACACACTCGCCGCGCTTGAGCACGCCCTTGTAGGGCTTGCCCGCAAAGGCCGCCCCCACCACCTTCAGCATGGCGGGCTCGTGCAGGTCCTCGGCGATCACCGCATAGCCGTCCATGGCGGCGCGGTCAAAGGCGGGCACGAACACGGTGCTCTTGACATCTTCGGCGAGCACGCAGCCGGCCGCGTCTTCCAGCTTTACGGTTTCCACGCC
>ERZ761602.1039-NODE-1039-length-54042-cov-7.327671_pt1 | contig 54042 bp, 55 predicted proteins | sample MGYA00512165_ERZ761602 | MGnify/ENA primary metagenome ERZ761602 (study PRJEB28899, sample SAMN02445085) | bioreactor sludge metagenome | biome: EBPR sludge; isolation source: Thorneside wastewater treatment plant | place: Australia: Brisbane, Thorneside...
TCACGCCCGGCATTCCGGCTGGCTCCAAGATCTGGTCGGCGGTGCAAGACCCAGTTACCGACAGAATCTACGCGTCAATAGAGTTGGGCCAAGATGGACCGATAAAGCCACTTATCCTCGACCCCGTCCCCGAGCCGGGGACGCTGGCCGCGTTGGGGCTGGGGGTTGCCGCTGTGCTCCGCAAAAAGCGGAGAACGATAGGGGGCCAATTGGGGAGCATTGGGAGAGATTAAGGGATCTCGGGGACCAGTAGCGGAGCGATGGGGGCGCAATGGGAGAGATTTTATGGCGAGAACTTCGCCACCACTCCCCGATTGCTCTTCCATCGGTGCTTACCGGCCTCCGAGTCCACTGAGACTCACCTCACCAAGCTATTCTCGTTCTTCGAAAAGGCGGGCGACGACGAGGTCGACCTTGTCGCTGGTCTCTTCTTGGTTTTGGTGGAGTTGCGCCATGAGGCCCAGCCCCAGCATCGTCGCGCAGAAGAGGTAGGGATCGGTGAAAGGATCCTGACTCACGCGGGCCGCGTAGCCCGCGAGGTTCTTGTTCTCAGAAAACCGCGCGGCCCAGACCTGGCTGAAGCGCTTGAGCTTTTGCCGGATCTCATCGTTCCCTTGGGCCGCGACAAACAGCGAAGCCCAGACGCGGAAGAACCGACTTTGGGGACGGCAGTAAGCTTCAAAGAGGGCGACCTCAGCTTGTAAGCGTTCGACCGGGCTGGTCAGAGAATTGAGGACGCGGTCGCGATCGCGCAGGTAGCGCTCTTCGGCGTAATCCACCAGGGCACCGAGGAGGTCGTTGCGGGTGGGGAAGTAGTAGTGGACAGTGGCGTGGTTGATCTGCAGGGCTTGCGCAATCGCCCGGGCATGGAGAGCCTCAAGGCCATCCCGCCCCACGATTTCATAGGCGCTTTGCAGTAACTCGCTCCGTCGATCCATCTTTGTCCCGCGCGTTGCCATCTCTATTGTTGGATCAATTGGGCTGAAATTGGAACCGCCTGCACGACTCCATGACGAAAAACTCGTAGGCTACAGGACAAGGATGACCGAAGGCGAGCCCATTTATCTTGGAATCGACCTCGCTTGGAGTCCCCGGCACCCCAGCGGGCTCTGTTGGCTTTTCCCCGATGGAAGCGCGCGGATCGAGCACCGAGTCGTCGATGGGGCAGGGCTCGGGCCAGAGCTCGAGGGGCATCGGGCGATCGTGGCGGTAGATGCCCCGATCGTCCTTCATCCTGGGCGCACCGCCGAGCGGGCCGTCGCCCGGGCCTATGCAAAGAAGAAGTGCGCCTGTCACACGGCCAACGGTCTGCGCGAGCGGGGTCTGAATGCGGGAGAGATTCTTCGAGGGAGCCTCTCCGGGTTCTCGGATGCTTGGTCGGACCGATTGGAGGCGCCTAAGTGGATCTTTGAGACCTACCCCCATGTCTGCCTGATCGAATGGATGGGTCTGGATTCGCCCCTGCCCTACAAAGCCAAGCCGGGCCGAGATCGGGCGACTCGGGACGCGGCTTTTGCCCGGTTGCAAGAGTTCCTGATCGAACGACTGCATCCCTGGGAGGCGGATCTGGGACCCCGGTTGCACCAGGATGCTTCGCGATTGAGGGGGCAAGCGCTCAAGCGTCACGAGGACGAACTGGACGCCATGATCTGTGCGCTCATGGCGTTCGACCTTCGGAGGTGGACGGTTGCGCGGCTAGGGGAGGAGGGCTCCGGTTTTATGGTGGTTCCGGACCGAGGCGGGCGTATAATTGAGCTCGCGAGGTCTGGGCCAGAGTAGCCGGGACCCGAAGGGCGCGAGCTTGAGCTCGTTAGGTGTAAGAAATGAATAAAATCTGGACGATCTTACTGATCGCGGCATTGGCCCTTCTGGCCGGATGCGCCGCCAAACAAGAATCGGCGGAGGCCCCTCCGGCGGAAAGTTCTGCGACCGGTGCGGCCTCGAGTCCTGCCACCCAAGCGTCGGCTCCGGCGGAAGAGAAGGCGAAGTGCGACGGCTGTGGGACCGAAGTCGAGAAGGGCATGCTGGCGATGATCGACGGCAAGAACGTCTGTCCGGCCTGTGCCAGCAAGACGGCTGAGGCCGAAGGCGGCGAGGCTGCGGCAGAGATGGGCAAGTGCGTGCAGTGCCAGAAGGACATGAAGCTGGCGGATCTGAAGGATCACGACGGTGCGAAATTCTGCGACGCGTGCATCGCGACCCATAACCATTGAGGCCGAAAGAGGCCTTTTTGCGAGGCGGGCTTTAGGTTTTTCGGCAACAAACCTGAAGCCCGTTGCAACTTTTCCCGTAGTTTTGCCATAATAGGAAGTGTGTGGGAGTCTCTCCTGCACAGAGAAGATCACAGGAAGTGATCTGAACCACAGTGGATCGCGCCCTTTGGTTCTCATAGGAAACTCAAGGAAAGTTGTGAGGATTAGAGCGCGAATGAGCCACGGGCGTTTGGTGAAGCTTCCGGTTGTCCCTTCTCGACACGTAAGAAGGAAAAACACAAATGAAGCGACTGTTCAAGCTCTCGCTGGGTATCGCCCTCGGCGCCACTCTCGTGGCTCCGGCGATGGCCCAAGATCAATTCCCGGACGTCCCGTCGAACCACTGGGCGTACGAAGCTCTCGAAAATCTTAAGCGCGAAGGCGTTCTCGTCGGTTATCCCGACATGCGCTACCGCGGTGCTCGCCTGGCCACTCGCTATGAAATGGCTATCGCGATCAACGCTGCCTACACCCGCCTGATGCGGATGATCGAAGGTCTCAGCGACCAAATCGAAGGCATGAGCGCTGGTGACAACACCGAACTCAAGAGCCAAATCGATGCTCTTCGCGCTGACGTGAACGCTCTGAAGGGCGTGAACGTGGCCGATCTGCAAAAGCTGGTCAACGAGTTCGAAAGCGAACTGACCGGTCTCGGCAACGACGTTGACGAGATGAAGGAGCGCCTGGGCGCCCTCGAAGGCCGAGTCAAGGCTCTCGAAGATGTCAAGCTCCCGGTCGCCATCTCGGGCGATATCAACTTCCTGGTCTTTGCCGGTAACAGCCGCGACAAGCGCGCTGGCATGAACAAGGAAGGCCGCCTGGTCGGTGTGAACGAGAAGAGCGCTAACGCCCAAACCGGCTTTAGCCGCGACCTCAACGTGTACCACGAAATCGCCGTCAAGCTGAAGGATAACAACGACAGCAACGGTCTCGACTGGCACGCCACCATCGCCTACGGCAACATGTTTGGCAACGTCAACTCGGTTGGAAACAGCGGAGTCCTCGCCGACTTCGTGAACCAGCCCGGTACCGTCGGCTATAGCGACAACGTGCAAGGCAACTTCCGCATCGACGAAGCGGCTGTGACTTTTGACACCAGCCTGGCTGGCCTCAAGTTCAGCGCCGAAGTCGGTCGAGTTGGCCTGAAGGTGGCTCCGTACATCTTCCAACGCGCTGACAACACCCTCTACTTCAAGAATGATCGCTGGGATGACGGCCGCTATCGACACGATGGCGCCCAAGTCGCCTTCGACTTCGGTGGAGTGGACGTCGCCCTGGCCCTCGGACGCAACAGCGACCGCAACACCAGCGACAACACCGACCTGAACCCGATCGGCACCGTGGACACCACGCTTGGCGCCGTCATCGGCTTCAACATCGGTTCGTTCGGCCGCCTGAACGCTGCCTACCTGTACCACGAAATCGACGCCACCACGGCTGCCAACGCTCCCAACCGACTGAACGTCCTTGGATTCGATGCAACCGGTAAGTTCGGCGCGATCAACGTGAATGCTGGTTACAGCAAGTCGATCATGACCCACAACGGCAACAACCTCGGCATGGACCGGCTGAATCAAGCCGCCTTTGCTAAGGCCGGCTACGAAGCCAGCAACTGGGGCCTCTCTGCTGAGTACCGAAAGGTTCAGCGAGACTTCGCCGCTGCTGGTGACTGGCGACGCATCGGGACCAACTGGAACCCGACCAACATCGAAAGCTTCACCGGAGCTGGTTACTTCAACTTCGGCAGCAACGTCAAGCTCAGCGCCTCGGCCGAAATCGGTCAGACCGTCGAGCCTTTGGGTGGCATCCCGCGGGACAGCGACTTCGAAAGCATCCTCGCTAACCTCGATTACAAGCTCAACGACGCTTGGACCATCGGCTTCGGTTACGAAGATGTTCGAGTCAAACTCCCGGGTCAAGACATCCGACAAAAGTGGGCCAGCCTCGGTCTGGGCTACACCCTCGGCACCAACGCCCTGCTCAACTTCGCGTATGAGTACGGTTCGGTGACCGTTCCCAACGCTGGTGGTTGGGGCAACGCGGCTCCCGGTCGATACACCGGTGGCTTCCTGACCTCGCAACTGACCGTCCGCTTCTAAGCGCTCGGTTCATCAGCGAAACCCGCGGCCCTGGAGTCCTCTCCAGGGCCGCGTTCTCTTTGAGGCCTACTTCTCTCAGCAAGTGGAGGACACCGTCTTCAGGGTGAATGCGTCTCTATTCATGTCAACTATGAAAAAGCGCTTCCTTCAACTCTCGATCGCCGTTATCGCCTCCATGGCCCTGCTGACCGTTGCTACCCCTCAGATCAAGCAGATCATCAAGGTCGTCGGCGTTGGCGCCGCCGTGGACCAGTTTGGGGATGACATCAACAAGGCCATCAACCGGCTCAGCAAGCACACCGACACCAACGCCAAGTTCACCAAGGTCGTCCCGATCTTGAGCGTCGGCGTGGGCAAGAGCTCGGCCATCGGAGCCGCCCAGGTGATGGGGACCAAAGCCCAGGTCGAACAGGTCGAGGCCGTCGCCTCCCCCGAGATGGACCTCTTCGGCAAAGAGATCCGCATCCGCGCGATGATCCCCGTGAGCGACAAGAATGTGCTGAAGGGAATTAAGACCGTCCCCGGAGTCGGGGTCAGCGGAATTGTCGACTTGAAGCTCTAAGAAACTCGCCCGCCGGCTCCGCCTTCGGGGCCGGCGAGTTTCTTTCTGCAAGAGCCAAAGACCTTGGCCGGGCCAAGAGAAGGAAACTTGGCCCGCGCCGTCGGGATGGCCGAGGGCCCGACATGGGGGAACCCTTTCCGGGTATTCCTTTCCTTGTGATCCGCGAAGCCCTCAGCAACCTCGTCGCGCGCGCGGCTGCGGCCCTGCAAGAAAGCGGCGCGATCCCCGCCATCCCCCTCCCCCAGCCCGAGATTCTCGACCCAAAACAACCCGAGCATGGGGACTTTTCGACCAATCTGGCGATGGTCGCCTCCAAGACCGTGGGCAAGAATCCCCGCGAATTCGGTGAGATGCTGGCCGAAAAGCTCCGCGCTTTTCCCGAATTCACCGAAGTTGAAGTTGCGGGGCCAGGGTTCATCAACCTGCGGATCGATCCCGACCTCCTCACCCGGGCGCTGGCGAGCGTCCAGGAGCGGGATTTCGTCTGGTTCCCGGCCCCTAGTTCGGGCGGGCAGCGGATCAATGTCGAATTCGTCTCGGTGAACCCCAATGGGCCGATCACGATCGGGTCGGGTCGGGGCGCGGCCTATGGTTCGACGCTTTGCAACGTGCTGCAGGCCGCCGGCCACACCGTCCACCGCGAGTACTACATCAACGACGGCGTGAACAGCGAGCAGATGCGGCTCTTCGCCGAATCGGTCCGTGCCCATTTGCTGGGCGAGCCGCTGCCTGAGAAGGGATACAAAGGAGACTACGTTGAACTGGTTGCAGAAACAATTCCCTACAGGGATCCCAGTGCTGCGCACATTTCAGGCCAAGAAAAAACCTTAGCATTGAGTGAATTTCCACTTGTACTTCGGGGCCATTCCCTTCTTGCCAGTATGCTAGAGATCTCGCCTAACGTCTCGCAAGCGGAACTAGAAGACACTATCGCTTACCTCGACTCAGAGACTGGACCTTTGGTCTCCGAGAGAGGCATTGACTGGGCTTTTTCTAGGACAAGGGGGGCCGGTTATTCCAACGACCTCTCGGGATGGTTGAAACGCGGGGCGGTAGCGATGGAGGCTTGCGCGAATGATTCGTTTTCTACAAGCCGAAACTTCATCAGAACGGAAGCGGCTCGGGCCATCATAACCAACATTCGGTCGGGGCAAGTCGTCCTAAAACCAGAAAAGCTACAGCTCGCTCAGGAAGCGCTAGGTGTGGCAGACAGCTTAGATTCGCTTGAAGCAAGAATTGCCTCTAGTGAAGTTAAACTTGGTTCGGAACCGCTTCGGAACCACTACGCGGTCAAGCCCATTTCGGAGATCCAAGAGCTTTCGCAAAGTGTAATGCTCGAGAAGCAACGAGACGACCTGGCGAATTTCGGCGTGCTGTTCGACACCTGGTTCAGTGAGCAGTCGCTCCACGATTCGGGGGAGGTCGAGAAGTCGCTCCAGGCGCTCTTATCTAGCCAAGTCGCGGACAATGAACCTGTGCGCACCAAGCTGAAGCTTGGCAAAGGGAGCAAGATCGAGGAAGTCGAGCGCGAACCCCAAACCCAGGCCAGCGAGGATGACGCCGAAGGCGAGGGAGAGACCGTCTGGCTTCGCTCGACCAAGTTCGCCGACGATATGGACCGGGTTTTGCGTCGCCGGGATGGCCGCCTGACCTACATCGCCAGCGACGTGTCCTATCACCGCGACAAGTTCAACCGGCCCGAGAACGCGGACCGACTGATCACCATCCTGGGGCCTGATCACCATGGATACATCGGTCGTCTCACGGCGGTGGTGGGGGCGATGTTGCTCGCTGATGGCCAGGTCAATCGGCCCGAGGCCAGCACCGGTCCGCTGAATGAGATCGATGCCCTTTTGTATCGCGATGAGACCGAGCGGGATGCCTGCCAGGCGGCGTTGGCGCTGGCCCGGAAGCGGCTCCACGTGCAGATCTATCAGCTCGTCAGGTTCCTGAAAGATGGCAAACCGGCTCCGATGCGCAAGCGCGACGGGAACATCTATGCCCTGATCGACCTCATGCGCGAGATCGGGACCAAGGTCAAGCCGAACGGCACCCAAGAGGACCAAATGGAGGCCGGAAAAGATGTCGCGCGGTTTTTCTATCTGATGCGCAGCCACGATACAACGTTCGACTTCGACCTTGATCTGGCGGAAAAGCAGAGCGACGAGAACCCCGTCTTCTATGTGCAGTATGCCCATGCACGGATCTGCAGCGTCCTCGATAAAGCTCGCGACGCAGGGTTCGTCGCGGCGGAGGATACGGATCTTTCGGTTCTGCGCGATCCGAAGGAGCTGACCTTGATCAAGAAGATCTTGGATCTGCCGAACGAGGTTGCCCGGGCAGCGGAGGATTATGGCGTCCACCGCCTGGCGACCTACGCCATCGAATTGGCGAGGTGTTATCACAGCTTCTATGACACCTGCCGGGTGATCCAGCCCGAGGAGCCAGATCTGAGCCGCGCTCGCGTTCGGCTTTGTGATGCGACCCGGATTGGCCTGGTCTCGACGTTCAGACTCCTGGGGATCAGTGCCCCGAGCCGAATGGACCGCGCCGAGTAGAGAGAGGGGTCCTATAAAAGTCCTATAAGACCGATAGGTCCTATTAGCCGCATAGGCCCTATAATAAAAAGGTCTCATGCTCATGGCGATGGCTCTAGGTTCTGCGATGCTGCAAGGCGAGCTTCGGCTTGCGTCTCCCTTCACCGACCACATGGTTCTCCAGCGAGAACGGCCCGTCCGGATCTTCGGTCAGGCTGCACCCGGGGCCGAGGTTGTGGTCGAGTTCCAGGGTCAGCGCGCCTCGGCTAAAACCGACTCGAAGGGTGACTGGTTGGTGACCCTCAAGCCTCTGAGCCTCGGTCCAGCGGCTAAGCTCCAAGTGCGATCGGGCGGGGAGAGCGTCACCCTAGACGACGTCTTGGTCGGCGACGTGTGGCTCTGCTCAGGGCAGAGCAACATGGAAATGGGCCTGAACATGGTCCGCGACGGCGCGAAAGAGGTGGCGAACGCCGATCATCCCCAGATTCGGTTGCTGAAAGTTCCCAAGGTCACCCTCCCGAGCCCGACCCGCGAGGCCGAGCTTCAGTGGACGGTCTGCACACCTAAGTCGGTTGCCGAGGCGGGTTGGGGCGGCTTCAGCGCGGTGGCGTATTTCTTTGGTCGCAAGCTCCACCAAGACCTCAAGGTCCCGATCGGGCTGATCGATAGCAGCTGGGGCGGAACCGTGGCCGAGGCCTGGGTCACCCGAGAAGGGCTGGAGCCGTTGGAAGATTTCAATGCCGCCCTCAAGCGCGTGGCGGGTTATGCGGCGGATCCGGCGGGGACCGAGAAGCGATTTTGGGAGTCCTACGATGCCTGGTATACGGCCCATGACCCGGGGACGAAAGGAGGCTTCCAAGCCCCAGACTTAGACGAATCGGACTGGGAAAAGGTCCAGGTGCCCGAGTGGTTCCAGGAGCTGAACGGCATCTATTGGTATCGCAAGACGATCGAACTCACCGAAGAACAAGCACGCTCCGCCAAGCCCGTTTTGAGCTTGGGCAATTGCGACGACCAAGACACCACCTGGGTGAACGGGCAAGTGGTGGGCAGGATGGATGGCTGGTGGAGCTGGCGCGTTTACAACCTAGAACCGGGGATCTTGAAGCCCGGAAAGAACGTGATCGCGGTCCGGATGATCGACCGCATGTGGGGCGGAGGGCTGAGCAGTCCCGCCGAAACCATGAAGCTCTATCTGGACGGCGGAGCGGTGGACCTTCCCGGAGAATGGCGACGAAAAATCACCGCAAAGTACGGCCCGATCCCGAATCCGGAGCCGAGCATCATCGGGGATCCGTTGCAGCCGAGCGTGCTGAACAACGGCATGATTCGGCCGTTGGTACCATTCACCTTGCGCGGAGCGATCTGGTACCAGGGCGAGAGCAATGGCGGTCGAGGGGCCCAATATGGACGGCTCCTCCCGGCCTTGATCGGAGATTGGCGTAGGAACTTCCAGAGCGGAGATTTTCCGTTCTACATCGTTAGCCTGGCCCCCTATGGTCCGGCGGCCAAAGACCCCGAGGAGGGTGGCTGGGCGGATCTGCGCGAATCTCAGCGAACCACTGCTCTCAAGGTCAAGAATGCGGGACTCATCAGCACACTAGACATCGGCGACGCGGGGGATATCCACCCGGCCAACAAGCAGGATGTCGGGTTGCGATTGGCCCTCATGGCTCTCGGTCAAGAGTACAAGCGGCCGGTGGCCTCTTCGGGGCCGACCTACAAGTCGATGCGGATCGAGGGCGGCGAAGTCCGGCTGCGTTTTGATCACCTCTTTGGTGGTCTGGAACAGCGCGGGCCTCGGCTGAGTGGCTTCACCATCGCCGGCGAGGATCGCAAGTTCGTCTGGGCCGAGGCCGCTTTGGCTGGGGACGAAGTAGTGGTTTGGTCTCCAAAGGTGCCCTCGCCCAAGGCGGTTCGGTATGCATGGGCGCAGAACCCGCCGTCATCGCTCTTCAACCGGGCCGGCTTGCCCGCGACTCCGTTCCGAACGGACGATTGGCCGCTCCCGAGCGAAGGCGTGAAGTGAGCGAGTTCTGGCAAGACGTCTGGGACCCCGAGACGGGAATCCGCGATTTCGAGGTCGATCCGATCGAGCTCGCGGTCGCCGAATCCGCCCGCATTCGGGCCGAGTGGGCCCTGGATCAGGAAATGCTCGCCGGGTCCGAGGCTCTCCAGACCTTCGGGGAGCAACTCGCCCGTGAGTGGGCCATCGAGACCGGGATCATCGAGAACCTCTATTACATTGAGCGAGGCGTGACGATGACTCTGATCGAACAGGGGTTCCAAGCGGCCCATCTGGTGCACGGTAGCACCGACCGAGACCCGGCCTATGTGTTGGCTCTGTTGGAAGACCAGAAGTCCGCCCTGGAAGGTCTCTTTGCCTTCGTCAAACAAGACCGTGACCTTAGCGTGAGCTACATCAAGGAGCTCCACGCGGCCATGACCCGCAGCCAGCCGACGACCGAGGCCTTCTCACCCTCCGGGGATCGCCTCGAGGTTCCGCTCCTGCGAGGGGAATGGAAGCAGCTCCCCAATTATCCGCAGCGAGATGGAGTTCAGTATCGCTACTGCCCGCCCGAGCAGACGGCCTCGGAGATGGACCGCCTGATCGAGATCCACGCGGAGCACCGGGCAAAGGGAATCGCGCCGGAGGTGCAGGCGGCTTGGCTCCACCATCGATTCACCCAGATTCACCCGTTTCAGGATGGGAACGGCCGGGTGGCGCGCGCCCTGGCTTCATTGGTTCTGATCCGTGGGGGAATGTTCCCGATGGTCGTCCCTCGGGATGAGAAGCCGGTTTATCTAAAAGCTCTGGAGCTTGCGGATCGTGGGGACCTCGCCCCGCTCGTACTTCTCATCTCTCGTCGCCAGGAAGTCGCCTACCAATGGTCCCAAAGGGTGGGGAATCCCCGGTCCTAAAGTCGTCTCATCCATGGCGATGAACATTTTGCTCGTCAATTCCCGGTCGCGGGGCGGGGAGGCGGGGTATGCCTTGGTTCGGCAGGAGCTGGAGCGTCAGGGGATTGAGCTCGCGGCGGCGACGCTTTCGCCGCGCACCGAAGATCTGATCCAGCAGGCACGACGATACTCCAGCGAGCGAGTCACGATCTTGGCCGGGGGCGGGGATGGCACCCTGGGAGCAATTGCCGGAGAGTTGATTGGCAAGCCCGCCCGAATGGGGGTGCTGCCGATGGGGACGGGGAACTCCTTTGCGCGGGATCTGGGGATCCCGATGGAGATTCCGGCGGCGGTGGAAGTGATCGCCCACGACGTTTGCGCGGCCATCGACGTGGCCCGGGTCGAGGACCGGGTGATGCTGAACGTGGCCACGGTCGGCCTGACCGAAGCCGTCGCCCAACAGTTGACCGGGCCTCTCAAGCGCCACTTTGGGAGGTTGGCGTACCTATGGGCCTTTCCGCAGGCTTATCGGCAGCTACGACCTTTTCAGGCGGAGATCCGCTCGCCCGCGGGCCGCGAAAAGCTGGAGGCGATCCAGATCGTGATCGGTAATGGGCGGTTTCATGCGGGGCCGTTCCCGGTCACCCGGGGCGCGTCTTTGGTTTCGGGCGTGCTCCACGCTTACGCGGTCCGGCCCCTGCCTCCGGCCGAGATGCTCCGGTTTGCGCTGCACCTTCCGACCGGAGCGCAAGGGGCGATGGACGCGGTCCTGAGCCTGGATGAGCCTTGGGTAGAGGTCCGGACCGACCCCCGGCGAAAGGTGATCGTGGACGGCGAGGTTTGTGGGCGCACCCCGATCCGGGCGCAAAGCCTCGCCGGAGCTCTCCAAGTCCTGGTCCCCGAGGGGTTCCATGGGTAGTTGGGAAGAGGGGACGTCGGGTCGGAAGTTGAGGTGATCAACCTAAGTTTCTCTGGTTACCTCGTCCCGCAATTAGCCCTCACTAGTTGTGAGCTTCGGCGAAAAGACCCGGAGGCCATCGGGGATCAACTTGTTCATGAGTTCCGAGTCGCGAGTCCAAAGAGTGGCATTGTTTTCCATGGCCGTTGCGGCGATCAGTGCATCAGGTAGCTTCACACCTCGGATTCTCCGAAGGTGCGCCGCCCGCTCGGCGATCTTTTGGTCCACCGGGATCACCCGAACTTTGTCAACCAATTCCTGGATTTTCTGCTCATTTTCTTCAGGTAACCCTTGCTTGGAAAGTAGTTCCGCGACGGTGATAACACTCAGCGCTGGGTCTTCCGGAGAAGGGTCTTTCTTGATCGTCCCGTCAAGGTAGTAGATGACGATATTCGTGTCGAGAAGGGTCAACCTTCCCACTCCGCTCGGATCGACCTTTGCCACTCCAGGCCGTCCGTATCCCGACGGAGCACTCCGTAGAACTCGCTGATATCACTGCGGAACCTGCTCTCTGGTTCAAGGGCCGCAGTCAGCCAGGCGGTTGATTCAAGATCCGGCCTTGAGAGATCGAGCGTCTCCTTCCACTTGTGCAGAAGCGCCCGAATCAACTCTGAATGGCTTTCGGGTCGTAACTTTGATGAAAGCGCGAGGATCTCTTCGATGGCTTGACGGTCGTTGCTCGCTTCCATGATCCTTTGATTATACGACGGTTCAACCGGTAACCCACTTGTTCGTCTGCCCGTGAGGGGACTGGATTGAGCCTCTAGTCGGGCATGGATTGGGGCAACGGGAGCATCCTAGCCGAGCGGCGGCCATCCACGGGTGGCTGGCCCGGTTCCCCGAAGCCGAGGACGACCCCTGGGTTCAGCAGGTACTCGACGGGTCGGTGATGTGACGTGATTGAGTGTCATCGGTGAGGCTGGGCTCATGGAGGGTCTAGGGTTGCGGGAACTCGGTGGGAGCTGCGCAGGACCCCGGATGGCTGTGGCCTCGGGGTTCTCCGGCGGGGATTTCTTGATCTTCTGAGAGGTTAATATACGATCCGACAGTTGGGTAAGCACTCTTGGAGCCAATCGCGTCCCTCTGGTGTAACGCGAGTGTTCTGCAAAAAAACAACTCTCAGCGTATTCAGGCCCACGAGGTGAGCCAGACCCGTGTTCCCGACTTGGGTCCGCTCCAGGTCCAAAGTTTTGAGTAAGGGCAGGCCAGCGAGGTGAATCAGACCATCGTCCTCGACTCGCGTATACCTCAGATCCAGCCAATTCAAGGAGGTGAGACCCGCAAGGTGAGCCAGGCCCGCGTTACCTGTTTGGGTCTCGAACAGGCACAACGTTTCCAAAGTAGTCAGCCCCGATAGGTGGGCTAGGCCAGCATCCCCGACCTTTGTGGCTGCTAGCCTCAACTCCAAAAGAGAAGTCAGATTCGAAAGGTGAGCCAGGCCATCGTCCTCAACCGGGGCGAAGGAGAGAGTTAATCTTTCCAGCGAAGTCAGCCCCGACAAGTGAGCCAAACCTCGGCCACGGACTTGGGTGCTACCTAGATTTATGGACTTTAGTGAGGTTAGCCCCCTCAGGTGAGATAAACCAGGATCCCGGACTTGTGTGTAGTCGAGATTCAGCTGAACGAGCGAAGTTAAGTTTGCAAGGTGAGCCAAAGCGGAGTCGTCGACGCCGACGTGGGCTAGAGAAAGGTATGTCAGTGAGGTGATCTTGGCAAGGTGTGCCAGATCTGCTCCGTTTGACCTAGTATTGCCGCTCAGATCGAGCATTCTGAGCCTTGGCAACTGCGACAAGGCACGAAGATCCTCTCCTTCGAACTCGTCTCCCTCCTCGAACAATTCGACTTGGGCGAGTAGCTCTCTGGTGAGCGGCTCGTCTTCGGACAGATCAAGCGCCTTCCTGACCGCATGGGCGAGGTTCATGGGCAGGGCGATGTCGGAAGCGCGATCCATCATTTCCAAGAGGCCAGGAGGTTCCTTTTCGGACTCGCTTCCATGGTCGAAGCTTTCTCCCTTTCGCAGGGGTTATCCATCAGCAGGATCAGGGGCCGGAGGGTACCACTCATTTTCTTCACTCTACCCGCGCAGTTCCTCGCTTTCGGTTTTTCGCCGGGGTGGGGTCGGCGGGCAAACGACGCATCCCCGAGCAGGAAGTCCGGCCTCGGATGTCGAACCCAAAAGAGAAAGTGCGCCTTTCGCCAACGCCGCCGACCGGGTTACCCTTTCACCAGAAGTCAGAAAAGTGAATCCCATGAGTTCCAAGAGGATCGGCATCATCAACAGCGGCGGCGATTGCCCCGGACTGAACGCAGTCATCGCCTCGGTCGTCAAGTCCGGCGCCGAACTGGGCTACGAGTTCTACGGATTCATCAAGGGTTGGGAGGGGCTTCTGGACCCGATCCAGTTCATGAAGCTCGATTCCGACGCCGTGAGGGGAATCGCCCACCTCGGCGGGACCATTCTGGGCACCGTGAACAAGGGCCGATTTGGGGCCAAGGCGGGCGAAGGCAATTCGCGTCAGATCCCAGAGGACGTTCTGCACGAAGCGCGGGATAACTGCAAAGCGCTCGGCCTGAGCGGCTTGATCGTGATCGGTGGCGACGGAACCCTGAGCGGGGCGCTGCAGCTGATGGAAGCGGGAGTGCCGATCGTCGGAGTCCCCAAGACCATCGACAACGACCTCCAGCACACGGACCGAACCTTCGGGTTCAGCACGGCGACCCAGGTCGCGGTCGACGCTCTTGACCGGGTGCACACCACCGCGACCAGCCACCAGCGGATGATCTTTGTGGAGACCATGGGCCGCCACGCGGGTTGGATCGCGATTCGAGCGGGCCTGGCGGGCGGAGCCGATGCAATTCTGATTCCCGAGTTTCCATTTGCGCTCGAAGATCTCGTGGCGATGATGCAGCGGCGTCAGGCCGAGGGGCGTTCGGCGACGATCGTCGTGGCCGAGGGAGCCAAAGTTCACGGGCAAAGGGTGCACGAGGGCGAGGCTCTGGACCGCGAGGTGAAGCTGGGCGGTATCGCCCAATATCTAATCCGAGCGATCGACGAGATGGCCCCCGACGCATTCGATATGCGGGCGACGGTCCTCGGGCACATCCAGCGGGGAGGAACGCCCACGGCGGGGGACCGCGCGCTGGCCAAGGCCTACGGCGTCGCGGCGATGAAGGCCTTTGATCAGGGCAAGTTTGGGCAAATGGTGATCTATCACAACGCGGGCATGGGAACGATTCCTCTGGCTGATGCGGTGGGTTCAATCAAGGTTGTTTGCCCGAATACGATGGAGTACGAAACCGCCCGCGCCCTGGGCGTCTTTGTCCACTAGGCGGGGTCCGGCCCGAACCTCACGGCGACCCTCAGTGCCTCGTCGGGGGCTCCGGCGAGGCAGGTATCGAGTTCGTCCAGGCTTGGGAGAGTGCGGGTCCACTCGGGGCACGGGATCCGGCGATTGAATTCGGCCGCCAGATCCACCGCACGCGGCAAGACTCCAGGGGCATAATTGTGGACCCCAACGATGGTCCACAAGTTGCGGATGAGGGCCTCGGCCGTAAACGGCAGGGCCGAATCGGGGTGAACCAGGCCCGCCAAAACAAGCCGCCCGCCGATCTTGAGCCCCGCCATCGCTGGCTCCAGCGCGGCTCGAACTCCGGCGCATTCGACGAGGCAATCGACGGGCTGATCGGTGGAGGGTTTCATGCCCAAACGCTTGGCCCAGACTTGACGCTGAGTGTCGGGTTCGATGACCTCCACCTCCCGGGCTGGGTGTGCGAGGAGGACCGCTAGCGCGGTCGCCAGCCCAACCAAACCCCCGCCGATCACCCGTACCCTGTGACCCACCACATGGTCGGCCACGGCAATCCCCGTGGCAAAGGCGCAATTGATCGGGGCGGCAGCTTCGTCGGGCAAATCTCCGGGCAATTTGGCCAGTTCGGTGCCCTTCAGCAACCGCATATGAGAGCCATAAGTCCCCGTCCAGGGGAGGTTTTCATGGCCATACTTGAACACTTTTCGGCATTTGTGCCCAAGTCCAGCGGCGCAGCGATCGCACTCGCCGCAGCTCACAAGCATCGAGAAGGTCACGCGGTCGCCGGGCTGCGCGTCGGGGCGGCGGCTGGCTTCGACGATTCCGATGGCCTCGTGCCCCAGATATCCGGGGAGGGGAGTCGAGCGGCGGCCGTGGTAAGTGTGCCGATCGGACCCACAAATGGTTGTGCAAGTCACTCGGAGCCAAACTTCGCCATCATCGAGTTCGGGTGTTGCCGGGGAACCGAGAGATAGAGCCTGGCCTGGGCCGGCGAACTCGGCCAGAACCGGGCTCATTTGGAGCGCTCCCGCAGAGAAACCGCGAACCAATCGATGAGGACCACTACGGCCACGATCAGCCCGATCATCATCGCGGCGGCGGGGCGGTCGAATTGCCGGAGCGCGCGCAGGAGATCCACCCCGATACCCCCCGCTCCCACCACGCCCAAGGCCACGGCCATCAGGATATTGCGGTACGTGGTGTAGGCGGTGTAGCCGATGACCTCGCGACCGATCGAGGGCCAGAGACCGAAGCGGATCACTTGGGAGCGGCTGGCTCCGCAGGCCTGGAGCCCCTCGGCGATCCCGGGTGGAAGGCGCTCTAGGCTCTCCGCGAAGGCCTTGCCGAGGAATCCGCAGCTGTGGATGCCCAGAGCCAGCACCCCCGGAAAGGGTCCGATTCCGAAACCCGTGATAAAGATCAGCGCGAGGAGCGGATCGGGCAGGGCTCGGCAAAAGTTCAAGATCTCCCGGGCAAGCCGGTACCCCATTCGCGACCCATGAACATTGGTGGCCGCGGCCAAACCCAAAGGAACGGCCAAGGCAAAGGCGAGCAGAGTTCCCCAGATCCCGATGACGATGGTGACCCCCATCTGGCCCAGCGCCCGGCCAAAGCCGGTCGCGTCAGGGGGGAAGTACTTGGCCAACTGTTCGCCCGCTCCAGTCAGCCCGGCAAGATCCGAAAACGGCACCTGAACCCACCAAGCCACGACGGCCCAGAGACCCAAGGTGGCCATCACGATCCACCAAACCGTGGGCTGAATGCGGCGCGTCACCCAACGAGCCTCCGGCGGGCGATAGCGGAGGCCCGGTCGACCAGCGTGACGAGCAGATAGACCGAAATCAGGATCATTCCCAGTCGCTCGTACTTGAAGAGCTTGGCGCTTTGGGTGATGGCAAGGCCGAGTCCGCCGGCCCCCACCATGCCGAGAATCGTGGACATGCGCAAGTTGACATCGAACCAATAGAGGCTGAGGCCGATGAGGTCAGGCGCGGCTTGGGGTAGCACGGCGAAGGTCCGGATTCCCAGCCAGCTTGCTCCCTGGGCGGCCACGCCCTCTATCGCCTTGGGGTCGACCACTTCGAGGCTTTCGGCATAGGCTCGGACCAAAAAGCTGACCGAAGTGATGATGAGGGCGAGGACCCCGGGGACGACTCCCAACCCGACCAAACCGGCGAGCAGGAGCACCCAAACCAATTCCGGAATCGCCCGAACCGCCGAGCAGACCAGCCGCAAGAGCCAAGAGACCGCCACATGGGGCGTGGTGTTCCGCGCCGCGAACAGGCTGAGGGGCAGGCTCAGCAAAACGGCGGGGACGGTGCCGAGGATCGCAATCGCGATGGTTTCACCCAACAATCCGGCCAAAACAGGCAGATAACTCCAATCGGGAACTCGGACCATCGCCCCCAAGAATTCGGCCAGACCGGAGAGTCCGCTAGCCCGGAACTGCAAGAGGGGGAACGTGAGATAAAGGAAGAAACCGCCGACGAGGAAGGCGATCCAGGTGGCCGGGCGGGGCAACCCCGAGGGCGTTACCGAACGGAGCAAAGCGTCTCTCCATAGAGGTCGGCCAAGAGGCGGTCGCTGAGCCCAGTCGTGCGCTCGTCGAAAGCGACCTGGCCCTTTTGGATGCCGATGATTCGGTCGCCGAATTCGCGTGCGACCTCGATTTGGTGGAGATTCAGGACCAAAGCCGCCCTGTTCTGGGCCGCCATCTGGACGAGGAGCTCCATGATCTCACGGCTCGTGGCTGGGTCAAGGCTGGCGACCGGTTCATCGGCCAGGATCACCTCGGGCTGTTGGACCACTGTGCGGGCGATCGCCACCCGCTGTTGCTGGCCTCCGCTGAGCTTATCCACGCGGTCCCACTCTCGCCCGACGAGTCCGACGTCGGCAATGGCTTTGTAGGCAAGATCGTAGTCTTCGGCCGGGAAGGCAAAGGTCAAGTTGGTCCAAAACCCCCGCCGGCCGAGGCGCCCGCTGAGGACATTGGCCATGACGCTGAGTCGGGGGACGAGATTGAACTGCTGGAAGACCATCCCGACCCGTTGCCGAACCTCGCGGAGAGACGCCCGCTCCACGGGAGTCTGGCCGACCCAAACCCGACCGCTGGTGGGGGTTTCGAGGCCGTTGATGCTCCTGAGCAGGGTCGATTTTCCGGCCCCGCTGGGTCCGAGGACGACCGTCGTCTCGCCTGGGTGGAGGTCCAAACTGACCCCACGAAGGGCTTCGACGCCGTTCGGATATCGCTTGACGAGGTCTTGGATCCGGACGAGGGGAGTGGTCATTTTGCCATCTGGTCCCGAGTCAGCTTGAGCCTGTCGACCATCGCCTCGATGGGTTGATATTTGGAGTGATCCACAGCAAGAAACTTATCAAAAACGCCCTGGCCAGGGACTTCCATCTTGATCCCGGAAAGGTGGGCCTCGGTGATTAGTTTGGCGATCTTGGTTTTGGTTTCGGCGTCGAGCGACTTGCGGACCGCGAGCGGGGAGCCCGGGATTGGGTCGGACTTTCGGAGGATGCGGAACTGAGCGGGATCGATCAGGCCCTTTTCGCTCATATCCTCAAAAGTGACGTCTTGGACCATGGCCACATCGACGCTCCCGCTTTTGAGTGCAAGCAGGGCAGCGTCGTGCCCACCGGCGAAGACTACAGATTGGAAGAACTTCTCAGGATCCTGGCCCGTGATCTCCTCAATGGCGCTGCGCGGAATCAGATAGCCGCTGGTGGAGCCGGGATCGACAAAGGCGGCGCGCTTGCCGGCCAGGTCCTCGACCTTTTGGGCGGGCGATCCGGCCGGAACGACCATAAGGCTATGGTACTGAGGGCCTTTTTTAGTATCATTTCCGATAGCAAAGGCTTCTGCACCGGCTTCTCGGTGGGCTAGAATGTAGCTTAGGGGGCCAAACCAGGCGATGTCCACCTTTTCGGCTCGCATGGCCTCGACCGCCCCAGCGTAGTCGGTGACGGTGATCACTTCAACCTCTCGTCCGAGTTCTTTGGCGAGGTGGGCGCGGATCGGCTCGAAACCAGCCAGCATCTTCTCTTGGTCTTCGCTCGGTACGAGGGCGATGGTGAGCTTTCCTCCGGTTGGTTTGTCACCACCGGTTTTTGTCGAATCCGCCGGGGCACCACAGCCCACCAAGACCGCCAAAGCCAGAGAGATCGCAACCCACCACTTCATCTGCCGGAGGCTACCGGGCAATTTCGAACCTTAAACGTCTGTTAACATGATTTCTTGACGGAAGGGGTCGAGAGCGCGGGAAGTAGACTGCCCTTGGATGGATCCGGAAGAGTTTTCAGACTTGGTAGAAGCTCACAAGGACGCGGTTTACCGGCAGATGATCCGCGTTTGTGGGCAGCGAGAAGATGCCGAAGATGCCCTGGCGACCGCGCTCTTGCTGGCTCTGCAACACCTCGATCAGCTGGATCAACCCGAGGCTTTTCGGGCGTGGTTGGGCTCGATCGGCCGCCGAGTCTGCACCCGGATGCGACGCCACGCTGGGATGGAGACCGTTTTGGAGCAAATCGAGAACCTCGGGCTGGCCGGAGAGCCCGAGATGGAGATGCAGGTTCTCAAGAGCTGTGTGAAGTCGGCGCTCGAAACCCTCACCCCGGAGTACCGGTTGGTGTACGAGGCCTGTGAGATCGAAGAGAGGCCGCTTCAAGAGGTCGCAGATCAATTGGGCATTACGCTAGCGGCGACGAAATCGAGGCTCCACAGGGCCCGGGCCCTGGTTCGGGATCAGTTAGACCGCTCGGTCTGCGGTTCCTGAATCCTTTTCCGGACTCGGTGCCTCTGCATCGATATGGCGCAAAGTATCTCTGTTGAAGAACTCAAGGCTCGGCTCGACCAAGGGGAGTCGATGCATCTGATCGACGTTCGGTCGGCGGGCGAGTTTGCCGCTGGGCACGTGCCCCGGGCGGTCAATATTCCTCTGGAACAGCTTCCTAACCGGGTGGACGACCTGGGCCAGGGGACGCTGGCGATGCTCTGTCAGAGCGGTCACCGGGCGGGGATGGCGTGTGGGCATCTCGATGGAGTTCGGGCAGACGTCTTGCTGGTTTCGGGCGGAACCGCGGCCTGGAGGGCGGCGGGCTATCCGGTGGTGGCCTCGACGAGCGCGGCTTGGCCGCTGGAGCGTCAGGTCCGCCTGATCGCGGGGCTGTTGGTGCTCATGGGCACTTTGTTGAGCCTCTACGTCCACCCGGGTTGGATCGGGCTGGCGATATTCGTTGGGGCGGGATTGACCTTTGCTGGCGCAACCGACATCTGCGGCATGGCCTTCCTGCTGGCCCGCCTGCCCTGGAATCGGCCCTTGGTTAGGGGCTAGGGGCTAGGGGTTAGGGATTAGGGATTAGGGATTAGGGGTTTGGATTTAGGATGGGGACCAGGATGTCCATATCGTCGAGTCCGCCCTTGCCCGCTCCACCGTCATCTTTCTGATTCTCTCCGACGCTATAGACGAAGAGCTTTCCTTTCTTCACGAACCGGATCGGCTGCCCGCTGTAGGGATCCACGTATCGATTGCCGAGGGCGGTAGTGTCTCTCGGCGCTTTTCCCGTCTTGGCCCACATGGCGCTGAGTTCAATGCTGGCACTCCGTAGGACATGAAGGGTCTGACGGGACATCCAAGAAGCCCACATCCCGCCATAGTCCAGCGCTAATTCGTCCCTGATCGCGTTGACCGGATCGCGGGGATCGCTCTGCCGCTCTGTCTCTTTTTCGAGTTCGGCCAAGATCTGGAGATTCGACTTGCCCGATTCCATGATCTTGATCGCTTCGAAGAACCCTTTGAGAATCCGTCCGTGATAAGCGTCTACCATGATGGGATCCTTTGCCCAATCGGGCTGGGTCGGTTCCGAGAGAAAGTCCTCGGTGTCGAAAAGATTCTTCGGATCTCGGAACGTGGTCGATGCAAAGGCAATTTCGCTCTTGAAAATGGAGGCGTTTGGGTTTGGAAGCGTAGCTCTCTCTTGAAGGAGTATGATGATCCTATCGTTGAATTGACGGTCAGATCCGGCCCAACTTGCGGCGTGAAGAGCGGCGCTTCCAGTGATCTTCTCAACTGCGATGCCTACGAGATAATGGATCGCCAGAGGAGTTTGCTGGACATAGTCACTAATGGCAAAAGCCGCGCGGAGTTGGACGAGAGCTTCGGCAGTTTTGCCGCTCTTGGCTAGCAGAACGGCCCGCAGTCCCAGCCATCTTGAGATCAATTTCAACTGAAATAGCTCTGGAAACAGGATCTCAGCCGGATTCTTGGTTGCCCAATCCCAACGAAAATCGACTTTGGGTCGCTGGGTAGCGCGGATGACCTGATCCAAATAGGGGACAAGAGCCGGGAGCTCCTTCTCCGGAATCTTTAGCCACTCTTTGTCATCTAGCTTGTGCGGAATCTTGAACTGGTTATCCGCTTTTCGGAATGCCGTTTCGGCCTTGAGTGCGGACTCCAACAATGGATAGGCATCCTCCTCAGGACGGATCTTTGGCTGGAGGTCCTTGAGGTCCAGGCTGATCCCGGCGGCTTGGATTTCCGACTTGATCTTGGGCAAATCTGCCGCGGCCTTTTGGAACTCTGGGCCCGGCTGATTGCACCCCATGAGTACGCCTAACCCGGGAAAGATCAACAGTTTGCACGTCCAAGGTCTGTACAGAGAATTCATGATGTTTTTTGTCCAAGAGGAGCCTGCTTTGGTTGCAGAGGCGGCAAAACTTCTTCCACGTCATCGACCCAAACGACTCCACCATCGTCCTTAAAATCCATGCCTGGGAAATAGATATATACTTTGCCCTGTCTTTCAACCATGAGTACGGGCTTTGAAGTGTAGGAGTCTACGAATTTATCTCCGAGATGTTCAACACCTCGTGGGGAACGACCCAGTTTTGCCCAACGTTGTGAAAGTTCAATAGCCGCTTGCGTAAGGACGATCGTCGACTGGCGTCGGATCCATAGTCCATAAGTGTTGTCGTAAGACAGGAGAAGGTCTCGGTTCAATGCGTTGACTGGATTGGACTTTGAAGTTCGTCGCTCAAATTCGGTGCGGAGTTCCAGGATGATCTCTTTGTGAGATCGTTTCGATTCCATAATCTTTAGAACCGCAAAGGATCCAGAGAGAATCGATGCGTGGAATGCATCAACCTTGACCGGATCTTCAGTCCACTCCTTGGGATCTAACTCATAAAGATCCGCCATTTCCGGAGATTGAAAGAGCTTGGGATTGCGAAAACAAGCAGAGGAGTAAGCCATTTCGCCGCGAACAATTCTTGGCCCTGGATGCGCTTCAGATTGCATGTCAACGAGAATGGCGTTCAGATCACGCAGAAAGCCTGGATTATAGCGGGACCAATGCGCTGCCGCCTTTAGTGCTCTGGTCAGAGTCGTCTCCAGCGCTAAAGACACCATATGGTGGATCAAGATTGGTACAGACCCAAGATACCTAGCCAGTTGTCGAGCCGCACGAAAGTCCCTGAGCGCTCGCTCATAGTCCCCATTTTCCGCCAAAGCGATACCCCGGTAACACAGCCAAGGGGTCGCTTCCTTCAGTGCCGTCGTCTCGGTGAAGTCGATGGCCACCGGATTAGGGTTGTCCCAATCGATGCGAAAGTCGACCGAAGGACGCTTGGTCGCTAGGACAAGTTGATCCAACATCTTGTCCAGCTTCGGGAGTTGGGCCTTCATGGTCTGGAGGAACTGGCCATCCGCTAGGTTGGGCTGGTTCTTGACCGCCTTTTTGGCTTCCTTAAAGAGCTCCGTCTGCTTGATAACGGGTTCAAGCAACGGATAGGCATCCTCCTCAGGGCGGATGTTTGGCTTGAGGTCCTTGAGGTCCAGGCTGATCCCGGCGGCTTGGATTTCGGCCTTGATCTTGGGAAGTTCGGCGGCTGCCCGCTGGAACTCCAAGCGCGTGTTGTTGCATCCGGTAACCGCGAGGGCCCCGAGCACGGCGATGCAAAGAGGTAGGTGGCGTCGAGGGGGATTCATGCTGGCTCGGTGGCTGTTTCTACTGCTTTCGACGTTTCCGCGTTACCTATTTTGGCGGACGGTTGAGGAGTCGTTCGGCACGGCGACGCCCGGGGGCAGGACCCAGGGCAACGCGAATGCGTCGGGGCCCCTGGGTCGGGATTGGCCTCCGGGCCGGGCGAGGCGGGGCCGAACTAAATTCCCGCCGTCCCCGATCCAATAATAGGTGTTGGACCACCCAACTGCGGTACAACCGCAAAGGACGCGACGATGACAAGAACCGCCATCGCCCTGATAGCCCTTTCTCTCAGCCCCGCCGTTCTTGCCAAGAGCAAGAGCGCGGACGTTTTGGGGCACCTTGGCCAAACCGTTAAGGCCACCCCGATCCTCAGCCGACCGAGCACCAAAGCCGGGGTTTATCATCGCGCCCAACCCTACGAATACTTGATCATCCGCGCCAGCCGCTACAAGGGGTGGATCGCGGTCGTGATGCAGCAAGGCAAGATCGGCTACATCAAGGCCGATACGGTCGCCCGGCTACCTTTTGAAGTCGTTCGGAGCCAGACGCAGGGCGAACGGGGAACAAGTGGCGAGTGGCGTGTGCAAGAGCTTGGTACGAGCGCCACGCGGGCCCAGCTGGCCGAATACGCCGAGGATTTTGCTCGTCGGCACAAAACGCCCTACAAGTGGGGCGGCAATGATCTCTACAACGGGATCGACTGTAGCGCCTTTGTGAAGACGATGTACGGCAAGATCGGGATTAACCTCCCCCGGACTGCCGCCGAGCAGGCTCGAGTCGGCCAAAAGATCACCCGCTACGAAGACCTTCAGCCCGGAGACCGGCTCTATTTTTGGGACCGAAAGCGGGGCAAGATCGGCCACACTGGGATCTATCTGGGCAACGGCATGTTTGTGCACAGCAGCAGCAACAACCGGGGCCTGGCGACGGACCGGCTGAATGAGAAGTGGCAAAAGATCCTCGTCGACGCCCGGCGTTAATCTCTTTCGAGGCCTTCGTGCTCTTCGGATTCCCGGTGTCCAGACTCTCCTAACGGAATGGCCCGATTTCCGAACGGCAGCTTTGTGGTCTGGGTGTTTGGGTCGTAGTTCCAGAGTAGCGAGAAGTATCCTCCGACGCTGAGGAGTAGCATCGCAAACGCGGCGAGGGGTCGAGATGAACCGATGTCGTGGGAATCGTCAACCCTCTTTTTCCCGTGCACCATGGCGATCAGCGTATCGTCTCGCTTGACCCAATGATGATGGCTAGCTCCCAAGATGTGGAGTCCGACCATCACCGCGAGGGCGTTGGCCAAAAGCGGGTGGAGGGATTCGAACTGTTCGTTGCCTTGGGCGGTGGTATAGCCGGTGATTCCCAGGCCTGCGATGAGTCCGAGGATGGTGAGGGTCGAAAGGAACGAGAGAGGGTTTTTCCCTGCGAACGGGGTTCCGCCGGGCCGGTTGAAGTTCTTGAGGTGATCCACAATGTGGATCGGATCGGCAGAAAGAATGGATTCAAACCGAGCAGGCCGCGGCCCGATGGATCCCCAAAGGGTCCGGAAGCCCACCAGTACCATTAGCGCCATGCCGATCATCATGTGGTGGGGAAAGCTGGGGTGGTCTTCCCCTAGAAATCTGGCGATCCCGTAGGCGGCGATGACTCCGACCCCCATCAGAACGTGGCCGATTCGAACGGGCAGATCCCAAACCAGCACCCACTTCATGAAATCAGTCTAACACTGATCTAATGCTTGTATCGGCGAGGGGCGCGGCTCATGATGCGGGTGACGATTTCGTGAACGTTGGTGCCTGCGCATTCGGCGAGGCGGGCGACGGTGGCTTCACCCCCGATCAAGTACACCTCGTCGCCGATTTCCACGTTTGGGATATCGGTGACGTCGATCAAGAGTTGATCCATGCAGACGAGGCCCACCACCGGGGCTCGGTGACCGCGAAGGTCGACGAACCCCGTATTGCTGAGGCTACGCGGGTAGCCATCGCCATAGCCGATCCCGAGGGTGGCAATTCGGGTTGGGCGGGTGCAGGTGTAAGTTCCGCTGTAGCTCAGTCGGCTCCCCGTCGGCCTCTCTCGTAAGCTCATGATCCGTGCCTTCCAACTGAGGATCGGGCGGAGTTGGCCGCCGAGCATTCCGTAGGGGTCGATCCCGTAGGCGGCGATCCCGACCCGGACGAGGTTGAGTTGCAAGTCGGGATAGGCTAGGGCTCCGGCCGAGTTGGCGACATGGACCATCATCCTGCCCGCCGCTCCGGCCCAAGGCCACTCGTTCGTCTCCCGCTCGTCGGGAGACTCTGCCCCGTCGCGGCGGGTCGGGGCGTCCGTCGTGGCGAACTGAAGAGCCTCGGCAAACAATCGCATTTGTTCCCGGGTTCCCGGCTCATCGTGGCCGCTATCGGCAAAGTGGGTCCCGATCCCCTCGACCACCACTCCGGGGAGCCCGCGCAGCTGGTCCAAAAGCCCCCCAACCTCCTCGGGCAAAACTCCGAACCGGGCCACCCCCGTATCCACGGGCAGATGGACCACCGCCTGGCGGTGTTGTCGAACCGCCGCCTCACTCAAGGCGCGACCCAACTCCACCCGCTCCACCATGATCCTCAGATCATAAAAAACCGCCTGCTCGGCCTCGATCTCTAGGATCGGCGAAAGCACGATCACTGGGCTTCGCAGACCCGCGTCGCGGAGGGCGATCCCCTCTTGCACGGTTGCGACCGCGATCCAATCGACCCCATGCCGAACGGCCTCCCGGGCGATCGGGACGAGCCCGTGGCCATAGGCGTCGGCTTTGGCGACGAGCGCGAAGAGGCACCCCGCGGGCAAGACCCCCCGGACCAAGGAGAGATTGTGCCGAAAGGCCGGCAGGTCGATCTCGATCCAGGCGCGGGGAAAGGGATTCATCTAGGCCAGGGCCGAGGTTCCGAGCTTTTCGCGGACCCGCACAAAGGCTTGGAGCGCAAACTCAAGATCTTCTTGTGTGTGGGCCGCGCTGGGCATTGTTCGGAGCCGGGCCTTGCCTCGCCCGACGGTGGGATAGACGATCGAGAGGGCATAGACACCTTCTTCCCAGAGCAGTCGTTCCATCTGTTGGGCGGCGGCCTCATCCCCTACGTAGACGGGGGTGATCGGCGTCTCGCTGCCCATCGTGTCGAAGCCCTGGGCGGCCAAGTTTTCTTTCCACCAGCGGGTGTTGGCCCAAAGCCGCTCCATCGGAGTCGGGTCGTTTTCCATGACGTCGAGAGCGGCGATCAGCGCGGCGGCGACCATCGGCGGGTGAGCGGTGCTGAAGAGGTAGGGGCGGCCCCGGTTGATGAGCCAATCCTTGAGGGCGGCCGAACCGGCGATGTACCCTCCGATCACGCCCAGCGCCTTGCTCAAGGTCCCGAGCTGGATATCGACCCGGCCATAGAGGTTGAAGTGCGAGGCGGTTCCGGCGCCGTTCTTGCCGAGGACCCCACTGGCGTGGGCGTCATCGACCATGACGAATGCATCGTACTGCTCGGCTAGGGCCGCGATGTCGGGTAGGGGGGCAATATCTCCATCCATGCTGAACACGCCGTCGGTGATGATCATGCGTTTGGCGAAGGATTGTGTTGCTCTCAAAATTGATTCCAATTGCTCCATATCCTTGTGGGCGTAGACGTAGCCTTCGGATTTCTTGTACTTTGCGCTAGAAAGCCGGACCCCATCGATGATGGAGGCGTGATTGAGCTCGTCGCTGATCACGACATCTTCGTTGCTTAAAACCGCCGGAATGCAGCCGCTGTTGGCCGTAAATCCGCCGGTGAAGACGAGCACGGCCTCGGTGTGCTTGAACTTGGCCAGGCGATTCTCCAGTTCTTCATGGACCGACATCGTGCCTCCGATCCATCGGACGGCCCCCGCTCCGACGCCCCACTGATCGATAGCCCTCAGAGCGGCCTCGCGGACCTTGGGGTGGTTGGCCAACCCAAGATAGTTGTTGCTGCTCAGGTTGACGACTTCTTTGCCGTTCATCCTCACTCGCCCACCGGCCGGGGTCTCGAGGATCTTGGGGACCTTGTAGAGATTTTCGGCCTTCAGTGTTTCGATCTGCCCAGTGAGCCAGTTTTGCAGCGTCGCATTCATGGTGCTAGTGTATCGCAACCCTCTGGTACCATCCCGGCAATGATCGCGATCGTCGACTACGGGATGGGCAATCTCGGCTCGATCAAAAACATGTTGTGGAAGATTGGCCACACCAGCGTGATCACCGGCGACCCGGGAGACCTCGCGGCGGCGGAAAAACTGATCCTGCCTGGGGTGGGGGCTTTCGACCGCGCGATGGAGAATCTTGAGTCGCGCGGACTGGTCGATGGGCTCCATCATGAGGTCCTCGAAAAGCGTAAGCCCATCCTGGGGATTTGCCTGGGAATGCAGCTCTTTGGTCAACGGAGCGAAGAAGGAGTCCGATCCGGATTGGGTTGGATCGAGGCAGAGAGCGTTCGTTTTGCCTTTGATCCTGATGCCGATCTGCGTTTGCCCCACATGGGCTGGAACCGCATCCAGCCGCAAGCTCAGCAGCATCCGTTAGTGCAGGATTTGCCCGAGGATCCGCGCTTCTACTTTGTCCACAGCTTTCACGTGCGGTGTGCACGACCCGAGAACGTCTTGGCCACGGCGAGCTACGGTTTCGACTTTCACGCCGCGATCCATCGGGACAACATCTGGGGCGCCCAGTTCCACCCTGAAAAGAGCCACAAGTACGGGATGCGCTGGCTCCGCAACTTCGCCGAGCACTCATGATCAGCGTCCGCGTCATGCCCTGTTTGTTGCTTCAAGGCACAAGGCTGGTCAAAACGACCCAGTTCCGGTCGCCGCGCTACCTGGGCGATCCACGCAACGCAGTCCGCATCTATAACGAGAAAGAAGTGGACGAGTTGGTCATCTTGGATATCGAGGCGAGCCGTCATGGCCGCCCGGTGCAGTTCGACTTGATTCAAGAAATCGTGAGCGAGGCCTTCATGCCGGTGGCCTATGGCGGCGGACTCAGGAACATCGAGGATGCCCGTAGGATGCTGCAACTTGGGGTCGAGAAAGTCATCTTTTCGACGGCTCTGACCACCGATCCCGACCTGATCCGGCGCAGCAGTGACGAGTTCGGAGCCCAGAGCGTGGTGGCTTGTTTGGATGTTCGCGGGGGAGAGATCTATACGCATAGCGGCACCAAGCCAACCGGTGAATCGGCGATGAATGCGGCTGTCCGGGCCGAGGAGTTGGGGGCTGGCGAGATCTTGGTCAACAGCATCGACCGCGACGGAAAGATGGAGGGATACGACCTCGGATTGCTCCGATCGGTCAGCGAGGCGGTCCGGGTTCCTGTGGTTGCCTGCGGCGGGGCTGGTCAGGTCGAGCACTTTAAGGAGGCGGTTGAGGAAGGGGGCGCCTCGGCGGTTGCGGCGGGAAGCATGTTCGTGTATTTCGGGCGGTTGCGGGGCGTCTTGATCAATTATCCGGAGCAACAGGAGCTCGAGGCGGTGCTGGGCAAGCGATGATCGAACTACGAGAGAAAGCCGAACCGCGGATCCTCCCGCCGGGTTATCGGATCTGCACGCGCTGCATCATGGACACCAGCGATCCGGAGATCGTCTTTGATGAGCGCGGCGAGTGCAACCACTGCAAGCAGTACGACTATCAAAAGCAGACGGTCCAGTGGGATCCCGCTACCCGGAAGGAGCGGCTGGAGCGGCTAGTTGACGCCATCCGGGCCGAGGGCAAGGGACACGACTATGACTGCTTGATCGGGGTGAGCGGGGGCGTCGATTCGACCTACGTCGCCTATCTGGTGAAGCAGCTCGGTTTGCGTCCGCTTGCGATCCACATGGATAACGGCTGGAATAGCGAACTCGCGGTCGGGAACATCGAGCGGACTCTGCGAAAGCTGAACATCGACCTCGACACCGAGGTTTTGGATTGGGAAGAGTTTCGGGATATTCAACTCGCTTTTCTGAAAGCTTCGACCCCCGATAGCGAGATTCCGAGCGACCACGCCATTACAGCCGTCCTGATGCAGCGGGCGCTGAAGTACCGAGTCAAGACCATCGTCATGGGGTCGAACGTCAGTAGCGAAGGCATCCTTCCGCGAATGTGGTCGCAGGGGATCCGAGATTGGAAGTACATCAAGGGCCTGCACGACAAGTTTGGAACCGTCCCGATGCGGACTTTCCCGCACTTCACTTTGACCCAATTCATGCTCTCGCGCACCCTGCACCGGCGGCAGTGGATCAACATCCTGGACGCGGTGGAATATGACAAGGCCGAGGCGATGAAGACCATCGAGCGAGAGCTTGGATGGATCTATTACGGCGGCAAGCACTACGAATCGGTCTACACCCGGTTCTTCCAAGCCTATATCTTGCCGCGCAAGTTTGGTTATGACAAGCGCCGCGCGCACCTGAGCACCTTGGTCCTCAGCGGAACGATCTCCAGGGAGAAGGCCTTGGAGGAGATGGAGCTTCCGATCTGCCCGCCCGAGCTTCTGCGGCAAGATCGGGAATTCGTGATCAAAAAGCTAGGGATCAACGAAGCCGAGTTCGAGCGGATTATGGCCCTGCCGCCGAAGACGATCTTCGACTATCCGGCTTACGAGAACGCTTGGTATCTGCACGCCTTGCGGCAGGTCTATCGGTTGCCGCGGACCCTCCGGGGGCTCAAGCGCGGGTGAAGTGCGGGAGCCGCCCGGCCCGAGGCCTCACCCGACCCAGGGGCCCCGTCGCTTCGCTCCGCCCTGGGTCCCGCCCTCGGTCGGCTCCCGGCTTCGCAGCTGAAGCCAACCGGTCGTCACACGGCGGCGACCTTGGGGCGAACTCCACCCCAACCGGTCCCCTATTGCTACCCGCTCCACGGCCGAGGAGGCAAGCATGACCTGGGCCGACCTGGATCCCAAAGATGTCGCGATGCGCGTGCGGGCCGCGATCTTGGCGTGTGTTTATGCTTGGGTTTTGAACTTTAGCTATCTCAACGCCGAGTCGATCCTGTTTGACTATCAGGGGTTGGTCTTTAGCCCGCCGCGCTGGGAATTCTTGCTCCTGGGATATCTCGGGGTGGTGCTCCCGATGCTGTGGATGCCGATGCGGGTGGGCAAACCCAGCGACGTGGCGCTTTGGTTGACCTATGCCACGATGCTGGTGCCGACTCTCTTCTTCCCCTACCACGTCACGAGCCGGACGGCGGAGGAAGTCTCGATGATCGTGGGCGGCGTGTATCTCAGCTTCCTAGCGCTGTGCTGGGGGCTGCGCTGGCGGCCGGTTCCGCTCGCCCCGTTGCCGATCTCCGAACGTGGATTCTATTGGTTGCTGATCGGGGCGATTGGCGCGACTACGTTTATGGTGGCCGCGGCCAACGGTTTTCGCGTGGAGCTCTCTCTGGCCGATGTCTATGCTCGCCGGATGGAGGCTCGGGACACGGCCGGAGCCGGATCGTTGGTCGGGTACGCACTCGCCTGGCTGGCGGGGAGTTTTGCCCCGCTAGGGATCGCGTATGGGCTCATCAAGAAGTATCCGAGCCTGATCGTCGCCGGAACCATTGGCTTGTTGTCGATCTTCAGCTTTAGCGGTACCAAAAGCTCGCTCTTCACGCCCCTCTTGATGCTTCTGATCTTCTTTATGATCCGGAAGGCGCGCAACAGCTTTGGCATCGTGATGCTGCTTGGGGTGACGACGGCAGTAGGGCTGAGCGTGTGGGCTTGGACCCAACAACGCAATCCGATTCTGAGCGAAAGCCTCACCCGCCGGATCATCGTCAGCAAGGGCGTCAGCACCACCTTCTATTGGCAGGAGTTTGAGAACGACCCGATGGTGATGCGGGACTCGATCTTCGCGCGACTGATCGGTTTGCCGCCCGTGACGGAAAAGACCTTCTTGATCGGGAGCATCTATGGCCGTGGCGATGCCGAAAACTATAACGCGAACGCATGGGCCTCGGCCTTTGGCAATTTTGGGTACCCCGGCTTGTTCTTGGCAAGCCTTGTGATCGCGCTGGTTTTGCGAGTGGTCGATGGGCTGGCGCGGTATGGAAATGTCGACTTCCTCACCATGGCTTGCGCCTATTTCGGGTTCGTTTGGGGTGAGCAGGCGGTCGAAAGTTCGTTTCTGAGTTCGGGTGTGGTGGTCACCATCCTGCTCTTGATGTTGGCGAGCGGCATCCGTGAACCGGCCCCTGAGTCCCTGCCCCAAGGGGTCCCGGCATGAATCGTATCGTCCAAGTTTGTAGCGCTCACCCTAGCGATGATGGCCGGGTGAATCAGCGTGCGAGCCGGGGTCTTGCCCAAGCGGGCTATGAGGTCCACCTGATCGCCACTGACCCGGCATCCGCACCTTATGAGGATCATGGGGTCAGGATCCATCCCCTTCCGGCGATCCCGAGTAGCCGAGAGCGGATCAAGCGACGTCACGCTGTCGCAGAAATGGCCGCCGCTCTCAAGCCCGATCTCTACCAAGTTCACGAGCCCGAGTTGCTGGGTGCGGTCTTGCGGGTTGCGGGTCGGACGCCGGTGATCTTTGACGTCCACGAACTCTATGTCGATGTCTTGCTCGACCGCGACTGGATCCCGAGGCCTCTGCGGCCGATCTTGCGCTGGGGCTGGGACCGCATGGAGCGGGGCCTGATCCGGCGATGCGCGGGAGTGGTCGTCGTCACTGAAGGCGTCGCCGCCCGGTATCGGCCGATGCGGGACGACGTGGTCATCGTGGCGAACTTTCCCGACCTGAGCGACCACTTGAATCAGCCGAAGGTCGAGCGAGACCCCAAGCTGGCGATCTTTAGCGGGACTTTGAGCGAGAATCGCGGCCTGTTTGAACTCGTGGAGGCTTATGGGATCTTGCGCGACCGGGGGATCGAGGCTCGCCTGAGGATCGCGGGGAAGGGCAGCGACGGCTTTTTAGCCGAGCTGGACCAGCGGATCGCTGCTCTCGGCCTCGGCGACCGGATTCTGCGCACGGGGCCGTATCAGCGGCTCGAGGGTTTGGCGATGTCGAACGCGGCGAGCATCGGCTTGGTGCCGCACCTTCCTTATGGCAACAACATGGTGGCTTGGCCGGTCAAGATGTTGGACTACATGGCGCTGGGTCTGCCGCTGGTCTATAGCGACCTGCCGCCCCACCGCGAGCTGGTCGCGGGTCACGAGGTCGGGGTGGAGATCGACGCAACCCGGCCGGAATCGATCGCGGACGGACTCGCGAAGTTGCTGTTGGATCCAGCGTTGGCCGCCCGGCTCGGCGAAGCCGGCCAATCCCTCGCCCGAACCCGCCTCAACTGGGAACCCGAACGCGCCAAACTCGTGGCTTTGGTGGAACGCTTGGTCGGCTGAGTCCTCTCTGGCGGGAGTGCCCGAGGGCCAACAATCGTATAATGAAGGTGGGAGTGTCGAAAATGGTGCCCAAATTTAGCAGCAAATTTCTGGAGTCGATGCTGATCGTCCTCCGGGTAACTCGTGGGCTTCAGTTCGACCTCAGTCGATTTGCCGCGATCCGCGAGGCCCTTGCACCGCAGTTCCCTCGGGTTGAGCACGTGACCAGCGATTATACGGGGTTGGGGATGTCGTTCATGTTCAACCGGCCTATGGGCATGGAACTCGTCAGCGAGAGGCGAGACTTGCGAGTGCATTTTCAAGACTATCAGGTCTCTCTCCGCTGGCAAAGTCGGAGGCAGGGAGACAGCTATCCAGGATTTGCGTCCATGCGAGAGTCATTCTCCACATGTGTAAACGCCCTTCCACCGGAAACGGAAGTCACCTCTGTTGCGTTAACCTACGTCAATCAGTTGGACCGAGAAATCTCTGCATCGGAAATACTGACCCCAGACTTGCTCCCGGGTCAAGGTCTTCATGGAAGCCTACTTGACTTCAACTGCCGATGGTCGCTTAAGGAAGAGATGGAATACCGATTGGAAGTCCTAACCGCTCAAGGACCAACGCGTTTTGCGACCACCGGCGCGATGCCGTGCGAACTAGCCAGTGCGCTTTCGAAACTGGATGAAGTTCACAGCATCATGCATGACTTGCTCCCGCAGGCCATATTCTTTAACATGTATGAGTAGATGATCAATGGCGATTCTTGAACAAGTTTATCTTCAGGAGCCTGCTCGCATGTTCGCAGTCAGGTGGGAATCTGAGAAGGTCCTTGGAACAAACTATGTTGTCAAAGGACCAGATAGCATTTGGGCTGAAGCCGTAGATTTGTGGGCCAGTAATTTGGAGGACGATCTTTCTTACCTGAGCGACGAGAAGCGGCGGCAAATCGAGACTCACCCCGTTTATGGGCGCCTTCTTGAACTGGCGGCTGGTTGCACTCAATGGATCGCGCAAGAGGCCTTCCAATCTCGGAGAGATCTCCGAGCAGTGGGGTCTATTGATGAAGATGGTGAATGCGAAGTTTCGCTTAGACTAGTTGGCGAGCCCCGCACTTTCTTCTTGATCAGGGCCTCGATTGCTCGTGCGACGGGCACGGTGTTCGATGAAGAAGGGATCGTACTGGAGTTCTGAAAGTGGGGCGACGATTTATCCGCCACTTGAGCAAGTACGTTGAAAACAAGACTGCCTGTCCTCCCGCGGAGTTCAACCCTCGTACAAAGGAGCGCGATGAGGTGGACCCCTGCAAACGAGGGATCAGCTTTACCGAGATGCCGGAAGATTGGGGACCAAATGAGTTCAAGGCGTACATTGAGCAATTGGACCCTCTCGATTCGGGAGACCGACTCGGCGCCTGCGTGATCGTTGAAGAGGTCTTCACCAAACTCGGGCTCGGACTTCCTCGGGACTGCCACTTGCCGGAGGATGAATGTCGGCCCTACGGCAAGCTCCATCGCTTCGACGGATTACCCACCGCCGACCAACAGCAGGCCTTGGCTGCATACGTTGACGATACTAATTCTCCGTACCTCATCAAGGCACGCAGAAAGCCGAAATCTCACAACGGCGGGTGACGCCCGTGGCCCAAAGTCCCAAAACCGCAAGATTAGGTGGTTCAGCGCAAAAAACTTGTCGTAAACTTACGGCTATGAGGAAAGGCTTCGGAGCAGTTGTAGGTTGGCTTTTGGGGGCGGTCGCGCTCTTGCCGCTGGCCGCGGTGGCAGATGTTCGGGTGATCGGGGAGGCACGGTATCTGCGCCCCGATGGGTTCTGGTATCCGATTCGGCACGGGCGGATTCAGATCATGAACAAGAACACAATCGTTCCGGATGCCCCTGGGGCAACTTATCCAATCGATGGTGCGGGCCGGTTTGACTTCACCTTGCCGAATATTCCCGACGGGGCTCCGTTTGAAAGCGGTTTCGCCGACCTGTACTTTCGGGTGCTTCCATCTTCAGGAGCAGGATCACCTTTCATCATCGGAAATAGTGGCATCACGGGGGTCCCAAACAGCATGCCGACGGATCCCGCGCGGTACAACGTCTCGGGCGTTTATTGGGATGCGAACAACACGACGATCAACCTCGGGGTTGTCGAGCTCGAAGATAGCGTGGCGGGGTTCGATTCGGCCGGGATCGAGAATTCCTTCACTCACTTCCAAAACTTTCTCGCTGCGATCGAGCGAATGGCGGCGATAGGGATCAACATCCATCCCAGACCCTATAACTTTCGGCACGTCAGCTCGGGTTCTACGACCTACGGCGAATATCTCAATCTCATCTTGGAGGGCTGGGGAACGACGGTCTTCTCGGACCGCGACATCAACACCCCGACCACCTATGATCGGGCGGTGGCTTACCAGTGGCTTCGGGACGAATATCGCAAGCGGAACCTGGACCCCTTTGCCCCGTTCCCCACGATGTCGGATGACATCAACCCCGGATTCGCGGTCAATGATCGAGAAGGCTATATTCAGGGGTTCATGATGTGGGCGGCTGGGCGCTCGAGCAACACGACCACGATCAACTACCGACGCCCGACTTCGACCGTGACCATTGCGCTCGAACTCAACTACGATGGGTTCGGCTCGCCCAATGGAAACTCGGATGCATTGAGCGACGTGGCCGGTCAGACCGGATTTGCGGTCCCCGCAGCGGTCGGCAGCATGTTCTATGACCTTGTGGATACGAGCTCCACGCTCACCGATCAGTTTGATATCTCCGAAATCCCCGTCAACCTCATCACGGACACGATCCGCAACAGCCCGACGGTGATCTGGACGATGCAGGATTGGTTCGACCGATACGATGCCCAGAACACCGGATACGAACCCCAAGTCTGGGGCGCGGCTCAGATTCACGGGATGACTCAGAACCGATTCACCCGCCCCACGATCGGTCTGATCCAACATATCCCGACCCCAGCCACTTGGTATTTCGACGGGGTCGCGGGCAGCCTCGTTGATGTTCGGAACTTTGGTAGCCAGCCATTCTCCAACTTCCTCGATTTTAGTGGTGTGACGGAAGGTGTGGAGTCCATCATCTTCTCTCCGACCGGAACGACTCACCCGACGCTGAAAATGCTCGGGACCAGTGCCAACGCAACTCCCATCTTGGCGGGGGCGATACGGTCGTTCAGCTTTTCGGTCCCGAGATTCTGGACCGGGACCACCCAGCCCGAAGGCTATTTCACCATGAACGCCCGGTTTGTGGATAGCTCGGGGGTGCGGCGCATGCTGGAGCCGGCCACGCCAGCGATCTTCAATCCGCGGGGGATCGATCCCCTGGTGGACGGCACTGCCCCGACGGTCACGGTGACGGACCAAGGAGAGTATCGCAGCGATCGAACTTCGCTCCTCATCACAACCACGGCCACGGATCCGGAATCCGCGATTATTCGCTACGAAGTCGGTCTAGGGACGACCCCAGGTTCCGCCAATATCGCGACTTGGCAGGTCCAGACCACCTCGGCAACTTCGGTGAACACCACGTTTACGGGGCTCACAGTGCCACGAGGAACGACAGTTTATGCGACCTCGCGGGTCTTCAATGGCGCCGGTCGATTCGGCCTTGCATCGAGCGACGGAATCCGATTGGGCGACACGACCTCGCCGTTTAGCGTCACCGTGACCGATGCGGGCAACTTCCAAACGGACCGAACCACGGTCAACTTTTCGACCTCAGCCAGGGAAGATAGCGCCTTGGTCCGGCTTGAATACTGCATCTCTTCCACTTCCTCGTTCGCCGGAGATCTGGTCCCATGGACCACGCATACGATCTGGTCGGAGACCCCCAACCAGCGGAACCTCACCGTCAACGTGTCCCGCTCTGGCCTGACGCTGCCCGATAGCCAGCGGTATTACGTCGGTGTCCGGTGGACCAATGCGGATGGGACTTCGACCCAGGTTCTGAGCGATGGAGTTTGGGTGATCAACGGTCCCCACGTCTATGGAACGGTCGATCTGGATGGCCTCTTCTCTTCCTCTGACCGTCAGTTCTTCCCGGTGACGTTCACGCTCAGCGGGGCCGCGACCGATACCCGGGTCATCAATGTGGGTACCTCGGGGGCCTACGCGATCCCGGTGAGCGTCTCGACGGGGACGATCAACGTCTCGGCCAAGGCGAGCCACTGGCTGAGAAAGAAGGACGTCGCCAGCAATATCGGTGGCCGGTTTGTCCGGAATCTCACCTTGCTGAATGGCGATGTGGATGGGGATAACGAGGTCACGATCTTCGATTACATCGAACTCAGTAGCGCCTTTGGGGCCGACTGGGAAGATCCGTCGTACAACATCAATGCCGATCTGGATTACGACGGATCGGTGACGATCTTTGACTACATCCTCCTCAGCGAGAACTTCGACCTAGCCGGCGACGCACCCTAAATTGCGAGTATCGCCAGAGGAAAAGGGTATGGCACAATCTCAGGTGATGGCCCAGACCCTTTTCCTCAGCGTGGCGGAGATGCGCGAGCTCGTGGCCCGAGTCGGCCTCGGGACGTTTATCGCCAAGGTGCAGCAGCGCCTGGAACACGATTACAAGCGCTGGGAGGAGTTCGAAAAATCGCCCCGGACCGCCAATCATGCCCATGGGGTCGGCGTGATCGAGCTGATGCCGGTCAGCAATCACGAAGAGTTTTCGTTCAAGTACGTCAACGGGCACCCTTACAACTTTAAGCACCAGATGCCGACGGTCATGGCCTTTGGCGCGCTTAGCGACATGGAGACCGGCTTCCCCAAGTTTCTGAGTGAAATGACCATCCTCACGGCTATCCGCACGGCCGCGACTTCGGTGCTGGCCGCCAGCGTGATGGCCCGACCGGAGAGCCGAAGCATGGCGATGATCGGCAACGGAGCCCAGAGCGAGTTCCAGATTTTGGCCTTCCACGCGGCTCTGGGCATCAACCGATTCCATCTGTATGACATTGACCCGGCGGCGACGGAAAAGTTGTTGCGTAATCTGGCCGGGACCACGGGATTTGAGCTGGTGCCATTTGGTTCGACCGCCGAAGCCGTGCGCGGTTGTGACCTCGTGACCACCTGCACCGCCGACAAGGCCTATGCCACGATCCTCACTCCGGAGATGGTGGAACCGGGGATGCACCTGAACGCGATCGGCGGGGACTGCCCGGGCAAAACCGAGCTGCACCGCGACGTGGTGGCGAGGGCTCGGGTGGTGGTTGAGTTCGAACCACAGAGCCGAATCGAAGGCGAGATTCAGCAGATGCCGGCCGATTTTGCCGTCACCGAGCTTTGGCAAGTTCTGACCGGGGCCGCCCCAGGGCGGGCCGGGGCCGAGGAGGTCACGATCTTCGATTCGGTCGGGTTCGGACTGGAGGATTACTCGGCGCTCTGGGTGGCGTATGAACTCGCCCGCGAGCACGGCCTGGGGCAATCGCTGGACCTGATCCCGCCGATGGCCGACCCGAAAGACGTCTTTGGCCTGCTCTCGCTGGCCGCCTCGCGGCGCTGAGCCGCCCTTCCTCGGCGGCGGAGATTGATGAGTCGCCGGGGTCGCGCCTGAGCGTATGGCTTCGACCAAGAAGCGGAGTTGAGAGCCCGGATTAGTGATGCGGGTGGCCGCCGAACCACTGGCTCTCAACGCACAAAGCACCCCCGCTAGGCGGGGGTGCTTGTGTTTTTTGTCTTTAGGGAGAGGAAAGAAGGGGTTGCTTAGTTGACTTCTTCGAAGCCGACCGGGGTGCCCAGGCCATAGAACTTGTCGAAGCCAGCGCCGCCGTCGAAGCTCGGCGTACCGAAGAGTCCCGCCGAAGGCCAGTGCTCGACCACGTCGTCGCCCGATCCGGCGGTGACGCGTTGGCTGCCATAGTTGCCCTGACTCACCGCCATGAAAGCCGTGTCGGCGTCGGCCCCGAGCTCCAGGCTCGCCGAACCGTAGAGGTCTCCGATCACGCTGATTTCGGCCGCGTCAGCGCCAGCACCCAGCAGGGCCGAACCGTTCCAGGTGGTCGTGAGCATGTCGGTGTAGCTCATCACGAGCTTGTCTTGGCCAGCACCGAGGTCGATTCCGGTGTTGAGGAACAGGTCGGTCAACTGGTTGCTAGTCGCGTTGATCAAGAAGTTGTCATTGCCGGCTCCGAGGTTGATGCGAGGGTTGAAGGTCAGGCTCTGGGCGTTGCTGAGGAAGTCGATGCCGACGTTGTCCTCACCGATTCCCACCGGCCACGGTCAGGTTGATGACGCCAAGGCTGCGGGCCACTTCGGAGGTGATCACCCCTTGGACCGAGTTCTGGCCGTCGCGGAGGTCGAAGTTCCAATTGGCGAGGAAGGAGTTGGCTCGGGAGAGCATCTGGATGTTGACCACATCTTCGAGGCTGCTGCCGGTGAAACGGATGTTGGAGGTGATCGGAACCAGCGGCTGGCCACCGATGAACTCGATGTCGAAGGTCCCCTTTCCGGCTCCGAGGTCGGCATCCAGAGCCGGGTGAGCGCCGCCCTGAGCCACGAACTTGACTTGGTCGTCGCCGCCGTTGGTGCGGACGATGATGTTGGTCACGCCGCGGTAGCGGGTGTTGATGTTTGCGCCAGGGACGTCGATCAACTGGATGACGGTGACGCGGTTGTTGTTGTTGATGCTGCGGATTTCGAAGGCATCGTTGGCGGGGCCGGTGGTGATGGTCAGCGTTCCGTTGACGAACGTGACTTGGGCCATGGCGGAGAGCGAAGCAACGGCGAAGAGGCCAGTGAGAAGAGTCTTTTTCATCTTGTTTGTGGGCGCCAATTGCGCCCCCTCACAAGCCCCAGGGGCGGCCCCGCTCACCGGTGATGCAAGAAATTCGTCATTTTTCGCTGATGTGATTTCCGCAATTTTGGCTCACAAAATTGTTGGGTTTTCTGCAAATCAATGATACAATTGGTACGTATGGTCCCTGCCCTCTGGTACGTTGGCGTCCTCACGCCGGGTGGTGGAGTTCTGGAGTTGTCGGTTTCTCGCGACCCAGAGGAGTGGGCTGATAGTTATCGTTTGGTCGATGGCGACGTCGTGCGCCTTGAGCTCTTGGCCCTTTTTGTCTGTACCAGCCGGGAGAGGGCTTCGGAGTTCTCGCTGACCGATGCGGCGACTTTGGTCCGGCGCCAGAACCCGGCTTGGACAAACCTCACGCGGAATTGGCGGTCAGTTTTCGAGAAGCACTTCCCGCAGCTCTACTACCCGTGGCGCTGCGCCGAGCTAGAGGCAGAGATCCAGGTTCTAAAGACGGAGAATGAGGCCCTTCGACGCTTGGCCGACCCTCAGGATGTCAACGACGACGGAGAGTGGGGCTCGGGCGGGCTGGGTTGCCTGCTTTCTCCGATCCCACCGAGCCGCAGTCCGGGCTGCCGCCAGTCGTTCCCCATCGCCCCCGCGAATGCGTAGCCTTAGAACGTCGATCTTCTTGCCTTTTTTTTGTTGATCGGCAGCATTCTTGACCACTACCGGCCATTTCGCTGTATCATTAACTTAGGATTCGTCTTGGAATCCTGTACGTGTGGAGATCTTTTCGATGAGGACTTTCTTGCTTTTAGGGCTTGGTCTGGTCGCCTTTACATCGGTGGAGTCGGCACCCCGATACCGATACTATCCGGTCTATCCGAACGAAAACCGATTCGTGCTGGAGGGCCAGCGTCTGCTCGTAGGCTTTCAGCAGATCTGGCGACCGACTGGGGGACGGACCTATTCGGGCACGCTTCGGAACCTGACCCCGGAGGGGTATGCGGTCGGGGTCTTGAATGGTCTTCCCGGCTACGTCCTTCCCGATGGGAGCGAAGTCACTCTCCCTAAGGTGGCCCCGACTGGCCAGAGCCTGCGGGAAGTGCTCTACCGGACCTCAAATGGGACGATCTATGGGGCCTTTGATGGTGGGCTGTTTCGCCTGAGTGCGGCTGGGGCTTACACTTTCTTCCCCCTAAACCCGGGAGCCGGATGGGGTCGGACCTGGGCGACCAACGACGGTCGGCTCGTCAGCATCTCCGGAAATCGAACCTACCTCTGGAGCGAATCAACGGGATTGAGAACCCGCCTGTGGGGACAAACAGTGACGGGTACTACCGATCTCACGGTGACGGTCGCTGGGCCCGAGTCGGGTCAACTGCTTACCTACAATTGGGATGAAACCTTTACCCAGTCGGCTTCGAGTTTAGGTAGCAGTGCGTTTCGCACTTTCAAAAATGGAACCGGGGGCACCCTCTCCGCGAGCTACTACGCAGACCGCTCTTCGACCGACTCCAGCAGCACCGCCACGATCACAGTTCCACGGGGTCCTGGCGGGGGACTTCTGACGGATAGATTCCACGATGTCCAGAACAGCGCCCCGGGTTTCGGGCTGTCCTCGGTGCTGGCCTTCGATAATGGCAACAATGTTCTCGCCTATGGCATCTCATCGCGCGACTTCAATCCGACGGTTTACTACTTGCAGGCCGTCCCCGAGCCGGCAACTTTGCTCGCTCTCGCCGCAGGATTCATCGGTTTCTCTCGTCGGCGAAAGCGGAAGGGCACACTTTGTCTCACGGGCATGGTCGCCGTTGGGCTCGGCTTGAGTGCCAGTTCATGGGCCTCATCTGATTATCGGCTCGATCCTCCGCTGGCCGAGGTGACCGATTTTGAGTTCGACGACTATGGGGTCTCGATAGGAGGGTCGATGGCCGAATCTGGTCACATCGTGATCTCTGAGAGCTGGTCCAACTACATCTCTTACACTCAGTACGGAGCGCACTCGAGATTCTTGCCCGGATCGAACGTGCGGCTGGGTATCGCAAGCTACGGGGATTCTCAGGTGTGGGATGTCAGTCCTGCGGGAATGCTAGCAGGGGCGATGTCGCCTGGCGGCGGATGGGCGGGGACGCTCTGGAACGCCGAAGGAAGCCCGTTCCTCGTTTCTAACTTTGTGCCCTGGCCCTACACTCTGGACCGTGTGGAACAGGTCTCTGGAAACGGATGGATGCTTTGCCGGGAGCCGTACCTCATGCAACGCTTCTTCATCTCGCCGAACGGCGTGGCCACGCCTTTGCCCAAGACCAGTCCGTTTTCTTATCCGAATACTCCGATTCTTGCCGGGTTCGGGGACCTATATGTTTCAGAACTGGACTCCGTGACCGCAACTTGGCGAACTTATCGTCGGAATTATCTTGGCCAGGTCACCGAGATGAAGGTGCCAGGCAGGGTCCTTGCGGTACATGAGAACGGTGACATGCTCCTCCAAGAAGCAGTCTTCATGGGGGTCAACGGGTATGAGAACATCTTCCGGATCCGGCGCGCGAATGGTGAACTCTTCGAGGCCGCACGCCTCCGGACAGCGCCTCCGCTCTATCCCCAAAAGCCTATGTTCTCCTCACAGGGCACGATTGTCTTCGATGGCTTTGTGAACTCAGTCTTCCGGAGCGCCGTGCTGAGACCGGGCAAGGCACCACTGCTGACTCCGTTCGACTTGGATGCGACGGATCGGACGACTCCGGTGTCGGTCAGCCGGTTGGCCGGGGTCGACAAGGCGGGGATGCTTCTGTGTCTGGTTTTTGAACCCGGCGAGTACTCACTGACCTCCTCCGTCCGAAGGGCGCACCCGGTAGGAAGTCGGCGGATCGGTGGAAAGCCGAATCCCGTCCAGATCCGGCGGTAGGGCGTAAGTCAATCGTTTAGAGGCGTTCAGATTCCCTTCGACGGTGGTAATCCTGCCTGACGGAATCCTTTTCGCGGTTTCGTGCCTTTATAGAGATGTATGGACAACCAGTTTGATTTGACCTGGCAGGGCGAGATGGCTTTTCGGGCCGAGCCGCCCAGCGGGAACGGGTTCACGATGGACGCCTATGCCGATAGTGGGGGGCAGAATCTGGGGCCGACGCCGCTGGAAGCCTTTCTGAGCAGCGTTGCCGCCTGCACGGCGATGGACGTGATCTCGATCCTGAAGAAGAAGCAACAGAAGGTCTCGGGCTACCAAGTTCGGGTGGAGTGGGAGCGCGGCCCCGAGGGCGAGTATCCGCGGCCGGTCACCGCGATCCGGCTGACCCACATCGTGACCGGTGAAGCGATCGACCCCGCCGCGGTTCAGCGGGCGATTGAGTTGAGCGACGAGAAGTATTGCGCGGTCGCGGCCACCTTGCGGATTTCGCCTCCGATCAAGACTGGGTTCGAGATCGTCGCCCCCGTGGCCTAGAAAGTTCAACGGGAGCCGGGAATAACTCGGCATGTTCCCCAACAATGAAAATGGCTCCCTTTCCCGGTTGGGAAGTGGGAGCCGCTTTCGGTCTTTCGGGCCGGTTGGCCTTACTTCGCGTTGCCCGAGGCGTCGGTCTCGGTGTCGGCCTTCTTCAGGCGCTCGTCGAAGGTCTTGTAGAGGTCTTTGAGACCATCGTACTTGACGTCGATCTTGGCCGCCTTGTACTTTTGCAGCAGGGTCGTGTCGAGGTCTCGAGCCCGGACGCCCTTTTCGAGCGCGAGCTGGCGTCGGACGACTTCATACTTGGTGTCGTCCATCTTGATCGGCGACTTGGCCGTCTTGTTCTGCACATAGAACTTGGCAAAGCCGTCGCTCAGGCGAACCCATCCCGTTTGCTGGGCGCTGGAGGCCTTTTCGATGGCCACCCGAATTTCGGTCGGCATTCGCTCGATCTCTCGGATCGGATAACGCTGGTCGGCCTTGGCTCCGGGGAGCTGGCTAAACCGCTGGGCCACGAGGCTGAAGCTCTGGCCGCGGGCGAGTTCTTGGTCGACTCGGGTTCGGTTGGCCTCGGTGCGGACAAAGATCACCAGACAGTCGGCGGTTGCCGGATTGATGAACTGGCTGGGGTTGTCCTTGACGTACTTTTCTGCGTCTTGTCGGGTCACCTTGATGCCCTTGGTGATGAGCTTTTCTCGGGCGAGGTCGATGGTGATTCTCTCCTTGATGTCTTCCATGGAGAGCCCCTGGCCGGTCAGGTTCTTGAGGAAATCGGGGTTGCGCTCTTTTTGGAAGTCGATTTCCTTCAGGAGTTCGTCTTCGGTCGGGAGCACGCCCTCGTCCTTGGCCATCTGGAGGACCAGCCGCTGTTGGATCAGGTCTTGAAGTCCCTGGAATCCGAGTGTTTCGGCGACGTTGGCGGTTCCAACCTGGCCATTTTCGGTCACCACCCGGACGGTACCCTTGGTTTCAAGATACTTGTGGAAATCAGCAATGCTGATGGTTTCCCCGTTGACGGTGACGAGAGCGTCTCCGCCTCCGCCACTGGCCTTGGCACCACCGCCGCACCCAACGTTGAGGAGCGCCATCACGCTCAGTCCGGCCAGCGCCGGTAGGATCCATTTCTTCACAACCTTCATAAGCCTCTTTGACACAATGATCGGACGATGCTACCCTCGGCAACACCGTCCGACCTCATACGTGCCTAAACAATGGTGTGGCAAAAAAAGTGCCAATCCGAACTATTTAGGCTCGGGCCGGGGTCGCGCCCTGCTCCCGCATGAAATTTCTAAGCCGCGTCATCGCTTGAGTGTGCAACTGATATACCCGGCTTTCACTGACTCCGAGGACCTTCCCGATCTCTTTGAACGTGAGGCCTTCGAAGTAGTAGAGAGCGACGACGAGCCGTTCCCGCTCGGGTAGCCGGTCGATTCCGCTGCTGAGGATGCGCTTGATCTCTCGGCCCTCGGTTTCTCCGGCGGTGTTGGCGGTGTGATCGACGATCATGTCGATGAAGTGAATTTGATCGTCGCCGTCGTGGGTGCTCAGGATGTCATCCAGCGAGAAGACGTTGGTGCGTCCGAGTCGGACGAGGAGCTCGCTGACTTCGATTTCGCTGATTCCGAGGTACTCGCTGAGTTCGCGCTCGGTGGCGGGTCGGCCGTTCTTAGTTTCCAGCGCCATCTGCGCTCGGTCGAGTGCCTTGAGCTTCTCGCGGATTGAGCGCGGGACCCAGTCTTCGTCGCGGAGCATCTCGAGAATCGCGCCTCGGATCAGAGCGATCGCGTAGGTCTCGAACTTGACGTCGCGGGTGGGATCGAATTGATCCACACTCTTGATCAAGCCGATGACTCCAGCGCCGACGAGGTCTTCGCGATCCATGCCGCCCGGCACCGAAGTCACCAGTCGTCCTGCCGTGATCTTGACAAGGTAGCTGTAGTGGTTGATGAGGTCGACGCGCGCGTGTGGATCCTTGTAGACCTTGTAGTCCACCCAGGCGCGCTTGAGCTGTTCGGGCGAAAGAGCCATATCCTTTAACCAAGCCTCAACTAATTTTGGTGTCTTGTGGTCATGCGGCGGCCTCTTGATCCGCCGGATCCACCACGGGTGCTGATTCTGCCGGAGCCGAGGAGGCGTGCGCTACACGTTTTACTCGTACCGTAAAGAATACGTACCATATTTGGGTGGCCAAAACACCAATGACGAAGGCAATCGCCCCTCGCAAGAGAGTTGTCAGTGGATCAACATTGCCTAAAATGCCCGCGCCAAGCGCAAACAAAGCCATCAATCCCCCCACAAGCTTTGGCATCCTCTACCTGCCAATCCCCCCAACGAATCTAGGGCTGGTCCTTCAGTCTTCTTATCGGGACGGATGAAACCCTAAACTTAGGGCAAAGCTAAAGGAATTTTCAACATTTTCTAGGCTGAGAGTTCAAGCGGGATGCGAAGTCCGTCGTAAGCGAGCCGGATTTGGGAGGGTAACTCGGCTTCAGTGAGGTCGTGATCGTAGTCGTGAGAGAGGTGCGTGAAGTATGTTTTCTCGGCCCCGAGTTCGAGTGCCACCTCGACTGCCTTGTCGAAGTGAAAGTGATTCCGGTGAGGCTTGCGGCGGACGGCATCCAGGATTAAGACGCGGAGCCCCTGGAGTCTCTCCCAGGCGGTCGGTGGAATTTCGCTCACATCGGTGAGATAGGCGACGTCACGCACCCGAAGACCGACCACCGTGGTCTTGCCGTGGAGCACCTCAAAGGTGTCGATCTCAAGTTCTCCACATCGGATCTGGGGTGGGACGTCGTAAAGCTCGTAGCGTGGAACTTCGATCCCGGGAGGAAAATCCTCGAAGGCATAGGGAAAGATTCGACGGATGTCGGCCTGATGCTCGGGGCGGGCCAGGATCGGCATGGCGCGCCCGGACTTGAGGCAGAAAGCCCTCAGGTCATCCATCCCCATGATGTGGTCGGCGTGGGTGTGGGTGATCAAGACTTGGTCTACGCGCTTGATCTGCTCTCGCAAAAGCTGAAGCCGCATCTCGGGTGAGCAATCGACGAGGAGGGCTTCGTCGCCACTCTGGATGACGATCGAGCTTCGGGTCCGGTGGTTCTTGGGGTTCGCTAGAAAATCCGGACTATAGTCCACTCCCAAGGAAGGGACGCCATTGCTGGTGCCCGAACCGAGCATGATCAGCTGGTTCATCTAGGGCTGATGTCGGAGGAGGAGCTCGTTGGCCACCAGAACACTGGGGACCTCGCTGTATTGGGCGACGCGCTCGATGCACCGGGCGAAGTTTCTTTCGCTCAGATCATCGTCGATGGGCATGGACTTGAGAGCTTCGAGGAGGATAGTGATGCTCTCTTGGTAGAACTTGGCCCGATTTTGTGGCAGGGACTTATTGGTCATCGCCGCATACTGGCGACTGATCTGCTCATAGACGGTATCCCAGCTTCCACGGGCCTTGACCTCGGCCTGGGCGCGGTTGAGGGCGACTTGTTGGAGCCTGCGTTGCTCTTCGTCTTTGCGGCGGATGAGTTCCCAGTCGGCCTCGCTGGTTCCCTCGATAATCCGGACGGTGATCGGACTTCCGATCCGGGCCGCCAAGGCACGTTCAATGAGGATTTTGGTGGAGTTGATGCGGAGGTGCCCGGCGAGATCACTCATCTCATGGGGCATGCCGAGAACGAAGGTATCCCCTTCCAGGACGACCGCTCTGCTGTTGTTGAGCGCCGACCAGAGCCCGACCCCGGTAACCGCGTTCTTGACCTCGGGCATCGCCTCGGCCCAAACCTGATGGACGTCCAACATGGCTTCCATTTTATCTTTTCGCAGGCTGTCGAGTTTGCGAGTAGTGATTTCTCGAAGATGCATCAGGAACAATTCTTGCAGTCCTAAGGTCCATGGGAGCGGAAAGTTGAGCAAACAACGAGACTTTGAAAAGCTGTTCTGGTTGGCCGGCACCTGGAAAGGGCGCGCCTATGGGGGCGATCTTCTGGAGATCTACACTCCTGCGACCGGGCACATCATCCTCGGGGCAACCAAGATTGACATCGACACCAAAACGGTCTACTCGGAGATGGTCCGCATCGAGGACAAGGGAGATGAACTCCATTTCATCCTCGTCCTGGGGGAGATGGACTACACGTTCACAGCGCTGGAGGTGACCGAGTCCTCTTTTCGCTGTGAGAATCGTAGCCTCCGCTTTCCACGAGAGGTCCACTATCAGCTCATGGGAGATCGGTTACGGATTAGGCTGACGGGAGTTGACCAAAACGACGCAGCGAAGGAGACCGAGGTTGAAATATACCGGGTTAAAGGATAGCGGCTTAGTCGAATCCGCCGCCGAAGTCTCCGCCCCCGCCAAAGTCGCCTCCGCCGCCGAAGTCGCCCCCGCCATCAAACCCACCACCGTCGAAGCCTCCTGATTCACCGAAATCTCCGCCGAAGTTCTCGCCGGTGGCATAGTCGGAGTTGGAGCTTCCTTCGCTGCCCGAGCTTCCGGCACCATAGTTCATCCCGCCCATCCACATGGGCGTCATCATCCAGCCAAAGGGATTCATGACGTTGAGGAACATGCTCATGGCCATCACGTCCCAGATGTAGCCCCCGCCGTAATAGTCCCGGCGCGGATCATAGTTGGGCTGCGAGTACCATGGTGTGAATTGGCCGTTCGGCTGTTGGCGGCCGCGCATCATCGGGGACTGCCCGGATTGCACGACGCGCTGATCTTCCTCGCAGGCCCAGACCGTTCTTCTTTGGCCTTCCCAGTCGATCACGATGGGTGCGGTGCTGTCCGGCTTACTGCAGAAAAAGCATGCCTCGGGCACGGGTTCGAAGAGGGGAGCGCCCGGGAAGCCTTTTCCCGGTTGGTAGTCCGCCGGGGTTGTGGTGAGAGCAACCGGACCTTCCCCGAGTTCGGCTTGGATGAACTGCCGTCCACGCTTGGCCTCGTCGATACTGGCCTGGAAGAACTCCTCGGCTTCGGCAAGGCGTGATAGGTCTTTCATCTTTGCCAGGCCAGCTTCGTAGAGGTTGAAAGCGCGGTCCCTCGATTCGTGTAGGCCTTCCCTGTTGGTGGGGGTTTGGAGCAATTCCATGTACCCATCCAAATAGGTCATCGCATCGAGTGCCTTGGGTCGGAGGTGATTGATGCGCTGGAGGATGGCCCCTCGCTCGCGTGCGCGAGCGATCATCACGCCAAACGAAACCACCAGCAAGAGGAGAACAGCAGCTCCCACGAAACCGAAAGTCAACATCGTGCTCCGACCGGCGGCGGCGTGCATTTGGCTGTTGATCGATTGACCCAGCCAGATCAAGCCCGGCGTCTTATCGGTCGCGGTGGTGTAGCCCAGCGACTGGTTGTTCAGCGTCCGGAGTCCCTCGGTGGTGAGCTTGTCGCTATAGCCCGTGATCCCCTTGTTGGTCATGACGACCACGACCCCATCTTGCAGGGAGAGTCGGTCCTTGAGTACGTGCCGGGCAAAGGGACCCCGGGCCTCGCTGCCGTTGCGGGTCCATCCTTCCGGGAGTTCGGGCAGGATCAGAAACTTGGTGTCGTATCGGGCCGAATTGGCGGCGTCTTCGAGCTTTTGGGGGTCCACCTTTCCCCGCATCTCGGGATGGACATAGACATCGCTGCGCCGCAGGACCTCATACATCCCCAAGCTCGGGGATTGCTGCGTCCATCCGAGGGCTGCGACCCAAGCCAGCATCAAGATCAAAAGTCCACGAAAGCGCATGTTTCTATCTTGCCTTACGTTTGAATCGGTTCACCGGTTGGGAGAAGTAAGGGCACCTGATCGCGAACCGCCCCCGAAGTGCCGACTGGTACCATAGATGTTTGAATCCGGCTCACCACGCCGTGAGCCACGAGAGGAGTCCAACGATGAACAAAACCTATGCTGTTTTGGGCGCGGGCATGCAAGGCACCGCGGCCGCCTATGATTTGGTCAAACACGCCAACCCGGCTCGAGTCCTTCTTGGTGACGTGAGCTTCGATCAGGCCAAGGCTGCGGCCGACCGAGTGAATCGACTCACCGGCACCGAGAAGTGTGAAGCCCACAAAGTGGACGCGATGAACGAAGCCAGTCTGGGCGGATTTTTGAACGACGCCGACGTGCTCCTGAGTTGTGTGCCGTATTGGATGCATCCCCGCATTGCCAAGGTTGCAGTCGCCAATAAGACGAGCATGGTCGACCTGGGCGGAAACACCGACATCACCCACGAGACGCTGGCCCTGGATGAAGCGGCCAAAGCGGCCGGAGTCACCTTGATCCCCGACACTGGCCTCGCTCCGGGTTTGGTCAACAGCCTTGGGATGTATCTCATCGAAAATCTGGACCAGACCGACTCGGTGAAGCTCTATTGCGGCGTTCTGCCCCAAAACCCGGTCGCCCCGCTCAACTACAAATTGACCTTCAATGTCGAAGGTCTCGTCACCGAATACGACTACCAAGCGGTGACCCTGCGGAATGGCGAGATCCACATGGTGGACACCCTGACCGAGCTCGAAGAACTTGAGATCGATGGACTCGGCAAGATGGAGGCCTTTGTGACCAGCGGCGGAACCAGCACGGCCCCCTACACGCTCAAGGGTCGAATTCCCAACTACGAATACAAGACCATCCGCTTCCCCGGCCACTGCCAGTTCATGAAGCTCTTTAAGGACAGCGGGCTCTGGGGCGAACAGCCAGTCACCGTAGGTGGCGCGCAGGTGAAGCCGCGGGAGTTATGGTACAAGGTTTTTGGCGATTATCTCGCAACTTTCCAGGACCAAGATATGTGTGCCATCCGAGCCGTCGGCCACGGAACAAAGGAAGGACAGCCCAAATCGTTGCAGATCGACATCCTGGATAAGCAGTGTCCAGAGACCGGATTTACCTCCATGGAGCGCCTGACCGGGTTCAGCATGGCCCTTTATGCCAAGGAAGTCGCCGAAGGACGAACGCCCAAGGGAGCGGTCCGCTATGAGCAAGCGGTCACCGGAACGACCTTTGTGGAGGAGATTCAGAAGCGCGGAATCGAATTGCACTTCCGGTGATCTGCCGGAAATGCGAGTAAAATAGGTCAGGTAGGTCAGGGAAGCTTCCTTACAGAGCCAGGGCAGGATGCCCGCTTTTCACCTAGAGGTTGTGCATGGTCTATCGCCCGCTTCGTTATGAACAGATGATGAAGGCTGCGGAGGGCTTCGATATTCGAGCCCGCCGCATGTTTAATGGCATGGGTGTTTACACCGGCGAAAAGATGTTCGCGTTTCTGGTGGACGAGGAGATCGGACTGAAATTCGGTCCCGGCGACTATGAAGAAGCGATGAAGCTTCCCGGCGCCGACGTCTTCCGTGCGGACCCTCAGAGTGATCCGATGACCGGATACGTGCGGATGCCGAAGTCGATTCTCGACAACTACGAATCCTTCCTCTCTTGGGTCCATCGAAGTGCCAATTACGCGCAAAGTCGATGTGTCAACTAACGCCTGACCTCCGGAGAGCCACGATTTGAACCGCATCGGTGTGATCACCAGCGGGGGCGACGCCCCGGGGATGAATGCGGGGATTCGAGGAGTCGTTCGGGCCGCGCTCGGACGCGGAGTCTCGGTCAGTGGGTTCTTTCACGGGTATCAAGGGATCCTCGATAATGAGATCGTCGAGCTGGATTCCGCCGCGGTCGGGGGTGTGATCACCCGTGGCGGAACGATCCTGCGCACCGCCCGTTGCAAACCCTTTATGCTGCCCGAGGGCCGGGCCAAGGCGATCGACAACCTGAAGTCGCATGGCGTGGAAGGGCTGGTCGTCATCGGCGGGGACGGATCGCTGACCGGGGCCCGCAAGCTGTGGGAAGAGTTTGGATTCCCCGTGGTCGGGGTGCCGGGTTCGATCGATAACGACATCAGCGGAACGGACATGTCGGTCGGATTCGACACCGCCGTCAACGCCGCGCTGGAAGCCATCGACCGCGTCCGAGATACGGCCTACTCCCATGAACGGGTCTTCGTCATCGAGGTCATGGGCCGGCACAATGGATTCATCGCCTTGGAGGCGGGCCTCGCGGGCGGGGCGGAAGCCGTCATCATTCCCGAGGTCCCCTATTCGCTCCTAGAGATCTGCGACGGGATGCGGGCGATGCACGAGCGCGGCAAGCGTAGCAGCATCATCATCGTGGCCGAAGGAGCCGCCCGAGCCGCAGATATCAAGGACTTCATCAGCCGCAACACCGGATTCGAGGCTCGTTACCTGGTACTCGGCCACATGCAGCGAGGCGGATCGCCGACGGCTTTCGACCGGGTTCTTGGCGTTCGGCTGGGGGCCTATGCCGCCAACCGGCTGATCAGCGGATTCCACGGAGAGATGGTCGGCGTTGACGGCACTAAGCTGGTCGCACATCCGCTGAGTTACGTTTTGAGCACCGAGCGGACGGTAGACCCCGAAAAGCTGTTGCTGGTCGAGGTCATGGCCAAGTGATCCTGACGGTCACCTTTAACCCAAGCCTGGACAAGACCCTCTTTGTCGACGACCTGACGGCGGGGGACACCAACCGGATTCGGCGGGATGAGACCGACGCCGGGGGCAAAGGCATCAACCTTTCGCGAATTGCCGCCGAGTTGGGGGCCCCGACGGTGGCGACCGGATTTTTGGGTGGATCGGCTGCGCCCCTGATTCGGTACGTGATGGCCGAGGAGGGTGTGGCCGACGCGATGATCACCGTGGCGGGGGAAACCCGGACCAACTTCAGCGTCGAATCGCTGAACCGCGAGGTGCCGCCCACGACCCTCAACGCTCCTGGGCCGACGATTTCTGCGGAAGAACTCGCGGCATTTTGGGCTTCGTTCGATGAGCTTCTTTTGCAAGCCAGCTGGGTGGCGGCGGGTGGATCTCTGCCGCCAGGGGTCGATCCGGGTAGCTATGCCGAGATCGTTCGCCGGGCGCGGCGGGCCGGGGTTCCGGTGCTGATCGACGCTGATGGAGAACCGATGAAGTTGGCCCTCGCCGAGGGTCCGAATTTGATCAAGCCGAATGGGGCCGAGGCCGGTCGTCGCGAGAGGATGCGGTGCGGGCCGCCGGCGGTTTGGTGGTCGAGCTGGGGCGAGTGAATTCCGGGGCGGTGGTGATCATCAGCCTGGGGGCCGATGGCGCGGTTTTGGCCTCGGCCGAAGGGGTTTGGTTCGGGGAATCTCCCGATGTGGAGGCGAGATCGACGATCGGGGCCGGGGATTCGCTGCTGGGCGGGGTCTTGGCCAAGCGCCTGGAAGGGCTGGACTGGGCCGAAGCCCTGCACTGGGGCCTCGCCGCCGGAGCCGCAACCGCCACCACCAACGGAGCCGAAATCGGCCGCCTCCCCGTGATCGAATCGCTGCTGCCCTCCGCCCGCGTCAGCCACGCGAGTTGATGCGATTACCAGGACGATCCATTGCCATCTTGAGGCCGAAGGCCCCGAAATCTGTAGAAGTACCTAAGTTGCAGATTCAGCCAGTTGAAGGAGTTCCCGAAAGTCTTGCTCCGCTAAGTAGATGAAGCTTTGGGGAGGTCTCAACGTATCCGAGATTTCAGAGAGCCGAACGCCAGATTCAAACCTAACAGGAGCTCCGAGGGCAATCGCGATCCCCGTGGGGGCACCGCTAAAATAGCTTGAAAATTCCTCTTCAGAAATTCCACCAACCAGGTGGTACCTTTTCCAGAGGTCGACTGGGCTAGCTTCATCGACTCCATGTACTCGAACATAGCCAATGATTTTACCGACCGGCATAGTGGCATAGATTACTATCCATTCGATCTTTCGGCCCAATGAAGACCGTCTAAACTCGCATGCTTTAACCCCTTCCAAAATGGCATTCGCAAATTTTGGCTTGATAGAGAAAAGCGCTGCTAAGCCAATCGCTTCATCATCCATGATTCACATCCTTCTTTTACCCTCGAAATGGACTGTGGCGCACCGGACACTACGCCCTCTGCTATGAGTTCACTTAGCGTTATCGCAGGGCTGACGCTGCGGAGACACTGCCGGAATCGAATCGCTAAAATTTCAGCTGAGTTCACCATCTCCTCAATTTCATCAGAGGTATAGACGGTACGCGGCATCACATAGGAAACCACTTCATCTCGGGATGCCGATCTTATGCAGTGCTCAACAACACCGAAGCAGTTAACACAAGCCCCAACCCCGCTTTGATAGAAGAGCAATAAAGAGCCAGGAGCCAAGGCGGCGTGGCGCGAGCGAGAAACATAAACCTTTCTGATTGCGTTGGCGCAGCCAGCCTTTGTGGGAATAAGTGGCGGTTGGACCTGCCGTTCAGGAAAGAGCATCTGGTGGTACTTGGGCTGAATAGGCACGATGTACTTTTCGCAATTCAAGTTAAGTCCGTATGGCCCATATCTAATATGATACTCTAAAGAACTAATGCTCAGGTCCATAATGACAGATGATTTCAGCAGTTTGTGAAATTGAATCTCATCGTTGTCTTTTCGAGCTGCTTCCTCAAGGAAACCTAATTCGAGAAGTAAACCTATCAATGCCGTATGCTTGGAGAAAGCTGTAATATACATCGAATCGTATCCTTGTTCAAAGGCAAACACAAAGATTGCTTTGAACAATAGCTCTCCTAAACGATTTCCGCTTGCGTATTCAGCAACCTTGAAGGAGCATATTTTCAGAGTCTTTTCACCTCTTTTATCATTCTTTTCTTCGTTGACAATGGTAACTGCATCCAGTTTACCGCTGGCATCATTGCGCACAACGAAACATTTGCGATGCTCGCGCTGGCATTTTCCAAGCCATTGATCGAAGCCTCTATAATCGCTTCTAAATGATGCCCAAATCGGGTCTTTAGGATCTAACTGATATGCGTCTACGGACTCAACGGCTGGAATAGCCGCATATTCGTCCTCTTGACTCATAGTTAGTAGAGCTACAGCTTCAGCAGTGGAGACAACCCTTTCAGCGCCTAGTTCACGTTGAATTTTTCGTGTAAGCCTAACATCTTCCGTGACCAACATTGCTACGGCATTTTTTCGCAGAGCCTCCATCAAATGGTGATCTACCCAGTCGTTTGTCTTTATGGTCGGAACTTCTCCTAGTTCGAACCTTAGCATCGGATACTTTTGTAAAAGAGCCAATCTGACAGCTTTCCGTTTACTCGATTTGTCTTGCTGAATATCTACTTTCTGGGCCGGGTGAACCCACAACTCGCATTTTCCTTGATTGGAAAGTCTAGCCAGTTTTGCCGTAAACGAAGTATTCTCGGAGATATCACTCGATGAACTAGGTTCCAGAGGGATAAATACATTCGTATCAATAAGAAGTTTCAACATGTGAATGGTTGCGCTCTGCCGACACAATCTATTGCGCCGTTTTTGGGGTCATTCTAGTTCTACCCCGTTCTTCGAATTGTCTTTCTAAGACCAACTTGCTGCTATCGTAATGACGAGAGCAAACGGCTCTTTGGTGCTCTGATTTGGTCCTGAGCTACAGCCACGAGCGAGTGTCTGGAGGGGCGTGCAACACTGGTTTTTGATCGATGTCGAAGCCGCTTCTGATTCCATACCCGGTTGTTTTGGCCAGTGCTTCGCCGCGGCGGGTGGAGCTTTTGCGGAGTTTGGTCCCTGAGTTCACAGTCGATCCGGCGGATTTGGATGAGGATGCCCTGAGCGACCCCGACCCCTGGGTGACCGCCCAGCGACTGGCGCGAGAGAAGGCTTTTGCCGTCTTTGAGCGGCACCCTGGGAGCCTGGTTTTGGCCGGGGACACGGTGGTGGCGGTGCCGGTCGGGGGCGCATCGGAACGCCGCCCCGGCCCGGGGCCACTCCCTCCCTCGCCGAAGAAGCCCTCCGACCAAGATCCAAGCGATGCGCGGCTCGGGCTGCGCCCCGGGACGGCGGAAGCGGGAGCGCGTCACGACCCGCCGGAACCGACGCTTGCGCCGTTGCGGACCCTGGGGCGGAGGCCGGGGGGGGGGTCGC
>ERZ761602.1040-NODE-1040-length-53998-cov-18.735480_pt1 | contig 53998 bp, 38 predicted proteins | sample MGYA00512165_ERZ761602 | MGnify/ENA primary metagenome ERZ761602 (study PRJEB28899, sample SAMN02445085) | bioreactor sludge metagenome | biome: EBPR sludge; isolation source: Thorneside wastewater treatment plant | place: Australia: Brisbane, Thorneside...
TAAGCCCCGCCGTTTACCGCATCATGCTGAAAACGACGGGGTTTTTTATTGCCCATGGATTCCCAACCTTACCGTATTTTTATATTATGTTTATCCAGCATCCCCGCTCCCATTCCTCACCCGCCCAACGCATCATTTCCCTTGTTCCCTCCATCACAGAAGTATTATATAACCTGGGCTTAGAACAGGAAACGGTCGGCATAACCAAGTTCTGTGTCCACCCCGAACATTGGTTCCGGAGTAAACCACGTATTGGCGGCACCAAACAAGTGCATATCAACCGCATTACAGACCTTCAGCCTGACCTAGTGATTGCCAACAAAGAAGAAAATGTACAGGAACAAGTCGAAGAGATTGCCCGGAATTTCCCGGTTTTGCTGACAGAGATTCAGAACCTGGACGATGCACTGAATATGCTCCTTGATATCGGCATGTTAACCGGCACTTCTGAAAAAGCGATAGGGTTAAGCCAACAAATCCATGCTGGGTTTAAGGCATTACCCAAACCCACAAATTTGAAAAACGCCGCTTACCTTATCTGGAAAAAGCCATATATGGCTGCCGGTGGGGGCACATTTATCGACAGCATGCTTGCTTATGCTGGATTCAGCAATGCTTTTCAGGATAAAACCCGTTACCCGGTAGTTACTGAAGACGATCTCCGGCAGTCCCAATGCCAGGAAATCCTCTTGTCATCAGAGCCCTACCCTTTTAAGGATTCTGATATTAAAGAATTGCAGGACATTTTGCCCAACGCAAGAGTCAGGCTGGTTGACGGCGAACTGTTTAGCTGGTATGGCAGCCGTTTATTGCATTCGCCCGGATATTTTGCACAACTCATGTATTAATATACCATCCCCCCCTTTGAGTAATGGGATTTTCATACCTTCACATCCTTATTTTTGTAAAAAACTAACATCTATGGCTTCTAAGAAAATCATTGAATTATTGGGCAACGATGCCGAATCCCTGTTGAACCATGAGTGTAAAACGATAACCAAGGATCAAATCCACCTGCCTAATCCCGGTTTGGTAGACGATTACTGGATCAATAGCAACCGAAGCAATCAAACCCTGAGGAGCATGCAGTCTATGCTGAACCATGGCCGTCTCGCTGGTACCGGCTATTTGTCGATTTTACCTGTAGACCAGGGCATCGAGCACAGCGCCGGCGCTTCATTCTCCCCCAACCCCATCTATTTCGACCCGGAAAATATCGTGAAACTGGCCATAGAAGGCGGTTGCAACGCGGTGTGTTCAACATATGGCGTATTGGGTGTGGTGAGCAGGAAATATGCCCACAAAATCCCAATGATGGTAAAAATCAACCATAATGAATTCCTGAGCTATCCCAATAAATTTGACCAGGTCATGTTCGGCCAGATTAAGGATGCCTGGAACATGGGGGCTGTATCTGTAGGTGCAACCGTCTATTGGGGCAGCGCCGAGAGCACTCGCCAACTCCAGGAAGTGGCCACTGCATTTGAAATGGCCCACGAACTGGGCATGACAACCGTTCTCTGGTGTTATGTACGCAATAGCGGATTTAAGGTTGACGGAGTGGATTACAGCACAGCGGCGGATTTCACCGGGCAGGCAAACCACCTTGGTGTGACCATCCAGGCGGATATCATCAAACAGAAACTCCCTACCAACAACGGTGGTTATAATGCTACCAAGCATGGTAAAACCAATAAACTGGTGTACGAAAAACTCACATCAGACCATCCTATCGACCTCACCCGTTACCAGGTTGCAAACTGCTACATGGGCCGTGTGGGCTTGATTAACAGCGGGGGTGAAAGCAAGGGCGCAACTGACCTGGCCGAAGCCGTTGCTACCGCCGTAGTGAACAAACGTGCCGGCGGTATGGGACTGATCAGCGGGCGTAAGGCTTTCCAGAAGCCTATGAAAGATGGCGTGGAACTGCTGAATACGATCCAGGATGTATATCTGGATGAAGGCATCAGCATCGCATAATGAATCGTTGTCAAACATTGATGATCATTTACCAGACAATCAAGCTATGAGACAAGAAGAAGACTTCGACGCGAACCTGGCCGGTGAGGACTCATTGGCCGATGAAAATAAACCCAGTTGGTTCAAACGCATCAAAAAGGGTATCCTTACATCCACAAAAGAAAAAAAGGATGCCCCTGAAGGATTGTGGACGAAATGCCCGAATTGTAAGTACACCTGTACTATGATCGAGCTGAGTGAAAATAAGTATGTGTGTCCGAAGTGCGAATACCACCACCGCATTGGAAGTGAGGAATATTTCGGGATCATTTTTGATGAAAATGTATACCAGGAACTCTTCGCGAATATCAAGTCGAAAGACATGCTGGGATTTGTTGACCTCAAACCTTATAAAGACAGGCTCGAGGAAACCTATGCCAAAACCGACATCCATGATTCCATTACCGTGGCCCATGGAAAAGTAAAGGGTTACGACCTGGTGGTAGCCTGTATGGATTTTGAATTTATCGGGGGAAGCCTGGGCAGTGTTATGGGAGAGAAAATATGCAGGGCCTGCGATTATTGCCTGGAGCACCGTTATCCTTTCATGATCATCAATAAAAGCGGCGGTGCCCGAATGATGGAAAGCGCTTTCTCCCTCATGCAACTGGCAAAAACATCCGGTAAACTAACATTACTGAGCCAGCAAAAAATCCCTTATATCTCATTGTGCACGGATCCCACATTTGGCGGGACTACCGCTTCATTTGCGATGCTTGGGGATGTGATTTGCGGGGAACCCGGCGCCCTTATTGGATTTGCGGGCCCCAGGGTGATTAAAGAGACCATTAAAAAAGACCTTCCACCGGGGTTTCAAAGAAGTGAATTCCTGCTGGAACATGGCTTCCTCGATTTCATCATTCACCGAAAAGACCTGAAAGAGAAACTGGCCTCCCTGCTGCATTTATTTGCGCATTAATGGAGAACGGATGCCTGAAACCTTTTTTTGGTCAGTTCATAAACTTATCTTAACTTCATCCTAGTTTTCATAGGGTACGGATTAAAAACGACCGGGCGTTTCTACCCCGGTTTTTTTATGCCCTGAAACTCCCGCGAGAGCCAGCACGGGCCTTCGTATTATCTTTGCAAAAAACCTGAAGGGATTGGATATCAACAACAAAAAAGCTTACCACGAATACTTTATAGAAGCTACCTATACGGCGGGCATGGTATTGCGCGGAACAGAGATTAAATCGCTCCGGGCCGGAAAAGCCAGTTTTAATGACGCGTATTGCATTTTTCACCGCAATGAACTCTATATTAAAAACCTGCACATTTCCGAATACGCTTTTGGCACGCATATAAACCATGAGCCCATGCAGGAAAGGAAATTATTGCTCACCCGCAGGGAGCTAAACCGGTTGCAAACGAAGATCAAGGAAAAGGGCTACACCCTGGTCCCCTTGCGTATTTACCTTAGTGAAAAAGGACTGGCAAAAATTGATATAGGGCTTGGAAAGGGCAAGAAAGTGTACGATAAAAGGGAAACCATCAAAGGCCGGGAACAGGAAAGGGATATCAAGAGAAAATATGGCTTATAGCCATTGATCGTAAATTTCAACTGCTGATACAGGCCTTCATATACACAATTCAATAATACAAATCAGCACTCACTCAACCCAACAGGCACATTAACAGCCAATCCACCGTCAGAGGTTTCTTTGTACTTGCTGTTCATGTCTAAAGCCGTATCCCACATGGTTTTGATCACACCATCGAGGCTTACTTTGGCATAATCGGGGCTGCTGCGCAAGGCCAGTTGCGAAGCGGTGATGGCTTTTATGGCGCCCATGGTATTCCGTTCAATACAGGGGATCTGCACCAGTCCGCCAATAGGGTCGCAAGTCATGCCCAGGTGATGTTCCATGGCGATCTCAGCAGCCATCAAAGCCTGGCGTTGCGTACCTCCCAGCGATTCCGTCAGGGCCGCTGCGGCCATCGCGCTGCTCACTCCAATTTCTGCCTGGCATCCACCCATAGCCGCGGATATGGTAGCCCCTTTTTTGAAAATACTGCCCACTTCAGAAGCGGTCAGTAAAAACTGAATGATTTTATCTTCAGAGTCGCCACCGGCAAAGCAAATATAATATTGTAAAACGGCCGGGATAACACCTGCCGCGCCATTGGTTGGCGCAGTGACTACCCTTCCGAATGATGCATTTTCTTCATTCACGGCCAACGCGAAACAACTTACCCAATCAAGTATATATTGAAAATTTGTGCCCCCCTGTTTGATCTCATAAATCCATGAATTGTAATCATGATAATGTTTACCGCAGAGTAGTTTCTTATTTAATGAGGAGGCCCTCCTTTTCACCTGCAGCCCACCGGGCAGGTAGCCTTCGGTATGGCAACCCCTGAACGTACAATCTTTCATCACCTGCCAAATATCCAGGATACCTTTTCTGGTTTCCATTTCTGAACGCCATGCCGATTCATTTTCCATCACAACTTCATGAATGGCCATACCCGTTTTTCGGCACCAGTGCAGGAGATCATCAGATGTATTGATGGGAAATGGAAGGTTGACCATTTGCTTTTGCGCAACTGTTTCCATTTCTTGTTTCACAAAGCCGCCACCGATAGAATAATAGGTTTCCGCGATATGCCGTCCATCTGTTAAAGTGGCCAAAAAGGTTAACGCATTGGGATGAAAAGGCAGGGATTCGCTGAAAAGGAATTCAATATCATCGGTTGGGTTAAAATCAATTTCATGCCTGCCCCCCAGCAACAATTTTTTCATGATTCGGATATCCTGTATCCTGGGTTGGATATGATCAACGGCAAATGTTACGGGGTCTTCACCAGATAGACCGAGCATGACGGCGATATCGGTACCATGCCCCACACCTGTTTTTGCCAGGGATCCATACAGCAATACTTCGAGTGAAACAACATCCTGTAACCATCCTTTTTCATCAAGCTGAGCGGTAAAAAGTTGTGCAGCCCGCCATGGGCCGAGCGTGTGGCTACTGCTGGGCCCAACGCCTATTTTAAACATATCGAATATGGAGATGGCTTCGTGCTGCATGCTGCAAAAAAAAGGCTTTAATCCGAAGATTAAAGCCCTAAGTTAGGTAAAAACCGATCTGGTTATTGAATCGCGAGCAATTCTATGTCAAATTTCAGGTAGGCATTTGCCGGAATGACAACATCACCGTTTCCGTTGCGCACCGGGTTACTGCCATAACCTAATGTTGGCGGGATGTAGATGGTGATGGCCCCGCCTGTGTTTAATACAGACAAACCTTTCTGCCAGCCAACAATCAAAGTGCCTAATGTGAAAAATGCGCCTGTGGCACTGGTGTTTGAATCAAAAGCCGTACTGCTGCCCAGGAGGTACCCGGAGTACTTCACATTGATCTGATTGCAAACGCCTGGAGTTGCCCCGCTTCCTGCGCGATTGATCATATAATACACTCCGCTGGGATGCCTGGTAGGCGAAATGGAGTTGGTCACGAAATAATCTTCGAGGGCGGATATCTCAGCGGCGCTGGCTGTCGCGCTGGAATCGTTGTACGGACAGGTTTCCACAGCGTCCTTGACACAGGAACTTAATGTAATAACCAGGGCGCTGAGCCATAAAATGGATTTCTTCATGTGTTTTTTTTATTAAGATGTATGATTTGCCTTTTCTGCTGCATCGGAAGCCCTTTGCCTTTTCTTTAATTCCAGGTATTGCTGCTCATTCATTTCCCATTTCAGGTGCATCCGCATAAACGAAAAGAAAAATATGCTGATGATCACCGCGATAACAATCGTAACAGCAACTGTTGACACCGATTTTGATACCCTCGTGTACCAATCGGGCGAAAGCCAGTATACGGCGATGATGGAAAAAGGTATGGGCAGGCCAAATACGAGCGCCATGGGCAGCCCCCGTTTAATTTTTTGGGAAACGCTGCTTTCCCTCTCCCGGGCTTCCTCCCAATAATTTATAAAAGCCAATTCCTCCGCATTGAGCATGCGCAAAAATACTCAAAACCGTGCGAATCTTTAGCCATTTATAGATATATTGCATAAAGTCATATCTGAAGCTGCATGAAAATAGAACATCTGATTGCCAGGTACCTCCTTACCCATAAAACCCTGAGCCTGCAGGAAATCGGTAACTTCCGGGTAAACGGTGATTTTGCATTGCCCACCGAAGAAGATAAGGAATTGATCCTGCCCGAAAATGCCATCGAATTTGAATACAACCCCAAAGCCAAGCAAGACGATTCATTTATTGAGTATATTGTAGAGCACACCCGGAAAATAAAGCCACTGGCCACTTCCGACCTGGAATCATTTACAATCCTCGGCAAACAATTCATGAATATCGGCAAACCGCTTCCGATTGAAGGATTGGGTATTTTATTTAAGAACCAACTGGGAAATTACGAATTCAAACAAGGCAGTTCGTTCATTCAAAAACCCGAACAAAGCCAGCCGGCAGTTAAGGAAAAAGAAAGGCCTGAAATAGATTTTTCATCACCACCCCGTAAAAAAGGAAATGCCAAATGGCTGGCAGCAGCCATCACCATTGCCGTTGCCGCCATCCTCAGCATTATTTTTTATACCCAACGAAAAAAATCTGCGGAAAATGTGGAGCAGCCGGTCAGTGTTGCAGCAGACAGCAGCAGGGAAACGGGAAAGCCCGACAGCACCCTATTAGTTTCAGCACAGGCAGCACGCGATAGTATTTCGCAAGTGCAAACCAAACCTGCAACAGACAGCTTTAGCTTCAAAGTTGTGATCCGGGAATATAATGATGCTGCTTTGGCAGATAAAAAACTGGCGCAATTTAAAACTTACGGGCATAAACTTATTTTAATTAAGCCCGACAGCAGCAGGTTTTTGCTGGCCATGCCATTCATGAACCCGGCAACAGACAGTACCCGCATGCGCGATTCCTTAAAGGTTTTGTTTGGGGGAACTCCGTTTGTGTACAAGCCTTAAAGAGATATCATCGCCTCACCCCTGCCTGGCTTTTGAATCACACAAACCAAAGTCCACGGGATATAAGGCTTCGTTGATTTTTCCAAACCAGCATTATGCCTCCTCAACCGGTCATCTACGTCGGCAGTTTGACCAATATAGTACCTGTCAAATTCACTGGAATATAATATGTACACATAAAATGCCATGAAAAAACCCCGTGTAAAACGGGGCTCATTATTTTATCCTGCGGAGAGAGAGGGATTCGAATGCCGACGATTCTGTCGGCACCGTGACATGCGCTTAATGCGCATCGTCACGGCCCCCGGCTCCGTACTTTTCAATAAAAACTTGTAACCTTTCCCTGCTTAAATTTTTGAGCTTCCGCTCCAATATCATCGCCTCACCCCTGCCTGGCTTTTCAATGGCACAAACCAATGTCCACGGGATATAAGGCTTCGTTGATTTTTCCAAACCAGCATTATGCCTCCTCAACCGGTCATCTACGTCGGCAGTTTGACCAATATAGTACCTGTCAAATTCACTGGAATATAATATGTACACATAAAATGCCATGAAAAAACCCCGTGTAAAACGGGGCTCATTATTTTATCCTGCGGAGAGAGAGGGATTCGAATGCCGACGATTCTGTCGGCACCGTGACATGCGCTTAATGCGCATCGTCACGGCCCCCGGCTCCGTACTTTTCAATAAAAACTTGTAACCTTTCCCTGCTTAAATTTTTGAGCTTCCGCTCCAATATCATCGCCTCACCCCTGCCTGGCTTTTCAATGGCACAAACCAATGTCCACGGGATATAAGGCTTCGTTGATTTTTCCAAACCAGCATTATGCCTCCTCAACCGGTCATCTACGTCGGCAGTTTGACCAATATAGTACCTGTCAAATTCACTGGAATATAATATGTACACATAAAATGCCATGAAAAAACCCCGTGTAAAACGGGGCTCATTATTTTATCCTGCGGAGAGAGAGGGATTCGAACCCCCGGACCTTTAACAGTCAACGGTTTTCAAGACCGCCGCAATCGACCACTCTGCCATCTCTCCGCGGCAAAAGTAAGGGGATTGATTTTTTATTCAAAAAAAATTATGCATCCTGCCCGGAATTTTCTTTCGGACGCACAATTGTTAGGTCGCTGAGGGATACTGTAATGGGCATAACACCCACCTGTAACAGGGCTTTGCGGCCACGGATCTCTTTCACCAATCCTACCTGCCGGCTCTGGCGCATCTTCACCTGGTCGCCCACTTTGATCTCGCCGGCAACCTCAATAAACGATTCATCAATTTTTTTATGCCTCCGCTCCTGCTGCATTTTTTCTTTTTGCCGGAACAAAACAGCGTGTATCATCTTCACCACTTCATCCTTATCGTCCGCTTTCCGCCATTCTATCACCAGGGCCTTCAACTTTCGTTCCGTGTCTTTGAGGTACTGCAGCTTATCTTCCGTGATTTTATTCTGCATCCTGGCCCGCTCCATGTCTTGCCGGTGCCGCTCCTTATCCGTCTCCGCCAGTAACTCTTTTTTCTTTTTCTCGAAATCCCTGATCATCGCATCCAGCTTTTTCTTCTCTTTTTCCATCTGCTGCAGGTCCTGCTCGGTGCTATTGAGCAATGCATCCAGTTTCACATGGCTCTCATCGGCCAGTTGCCTCGCACGGTTGATCAAACGCTTGTCGAGTCCAATCCGTTCAGCGATGGAGAAGGTATATGAACTACCGGGCTTGCCTACCTGCAGTTTGTAGAGGGGTAACAGGTTCTGCTCATCAAATTGCATAGCTCCGTTAATTATACCCGGTACTTTCTGGGCCATTACTTTTAAATTGAGGTAATGGGTGGTAACAATGCCAAACGCGTGTTTACGTGCCAGTTCCTCCAATATCACTTCGGCAAAAGCGCCGCCCAGGTTAGGGTCACTGCCACTGCCCAGTTCATCAATGAAAAATAAAGTCTTTCCATTGGCATGTTCCAGGAAATGCTTCATGTTTTTCAGGTGCGAGGAATATGTACTCAACTCAAATTCGAGGCTTTGGGTGTCGCCAATATGGATCATCAATTGTTTGAAAATACCCATACGGCTGTCGGCTCCGGCAGATACCAGCAACCCGCTTTGCATCATCAGTTGGAGCAAACCAACTGTTTTTAAGGTAACGGTTTTCCCCCCGGCATTGGGGCCGCTAATCACCAAAATGCGGTTTTGTGCATCAAGTTTGAGGTTGACTGGTATGGTTGGTTTTCCGGTTTTCGCATTGAACAACAACAATAATGGGTGCCTCGCTTCCTGCAATTCTATATGGGCCTGGTCGATGACCATGGGGTGCGATGCGCCAATATCAATGGCAAGCCTCGCCTTGGCGCGGATGAAATCAAAATCGCCATTCATCCTGTAATAGGATTGTAACAGCGGCGCATAGACGCTGAGGCTTTGTGTCAAATTACGCAGGATGCGGTACACTTCCCTGCTCTCCTCGTGCTCTAAAGAAAAAATATCATTGTTCAATTCCGTCGTTTCCTCAGGCTCTATAAAGCTTGTCCTTCTGCTATCGCTTTCGGCGTGCATGACGCCTTTCACCATTCGCTTCTGTTCCGCGAATACAGCTAATACCCTTCGGCCGTTCATAAAGCTTTCTTCCGTATCGGCCAGGTAACCCTGCTTGCGCAATTTGGCTACAATACGGTCGAATAATTTCCTGAGTTCATTTCTTTTCCGGTACAAGCTGGAACGGATAGACGCCAATTCCTCACTGGCATGATCACGCACCTGCCCGATATCATCCAACACCTCATCAATCATCTCCCGGATATTCTTTTCATCGTAGAGGTTATCTATCACTTTTGCCATGCCGGGATACATGTTCCTCTTCTCTGCGTCAAACCAACGAAATATCTGCGAAGCGCTATCCGATAAGCGCCGGATCATCAAAAACTGTTCACCCGATAATGATGAACCTGGAATAGCCAGGAGTTTGAGTTCCTTTTGAATGGCGAGCGTAAAATCGTTAGGAAAGTATTGACCGGAATCCAGGATCATTTTATACTCAGCCGTTTGCGACAGTTCAAGATCAATAAATTCCTTTTTGGTATGTATGCGCAAGTCGTGGCAGCGCGCTTTGCCCAGTTCGGTCCTCGCATGAGCGGCCAGTAAATCTTTGACCTTATCGAATTCGAGTTGAAGTAAGGTGGATTCCGGAAAAAAACGCATTAAATATGACTCTTTTTACGCGGCAAAGATAGGTTTAAGATCCGGCCCTTTCGATCATCAATTCCTTCCATTCGGTGGTGCCATCAAATTCGCGCTTGAATATAAGGGATGTGTCTTCCTGGATGATCACTTCGGCTGTTGTATAAATGATGTTCCCATCCAGCAGGTGGCCACCAATAGTTTTACCCGTACTATCGGCAACTGTGATGTGGATGTGTGACCCGTTTTCGGAAACAGTACCACTCATGCCCAGGATTTCAAAATGTCCGGAATCGCTGATGCCTTCTGCCTGGTTGGCAAAACGTATATTGTACCTGGTCAGGCTACCCACTGCCGTTACCATCCAGCCCGCTTTAATGCCGTGGTGGTTGACATAAAATTGGATGGACTGTTTTAAATCGGCGCCCGGCCTCAGCCTGAAAGCATGATTGTTCATGTGGTAAACTTTTTTTGAATGTATGCATGATGACACTGAGATCAATATGAACAGGATCATCGCAGCGGGTAATATTTTTTTCATTCAGCAATGCAACAATTAAAGCCGTGCAGGGTTTTACTTTGTGTAAATTTCTTTTTTATCAAGACAGGAATGATTGAAAATACGCATAATATCGACACTGCCACCCTCGGAAGTGGCTGCTTCTGGTGCACGGAGGCCATTTTTCTATATACGAAAGGGGTCATCAGCGTTCAAAGTGGATATGCCGGCGGGGCCACGGAGAATCCGGATTATGAATCTGTTTGTGCAGGCAATACCGGCCATGCGGAATGTGTACAAATCAAATTTGATACAAGCATCATTTCATATGCAGATATCCTGGAAATTTTCTGGCAAACGCACGATCCCACAACATTAAACCGACAGGGAAATGATGTGGGAACCCAATACAGGAGTGTAGTCTTTTTCCACAATGAAACACAGAAAAAGGTCGCGGAAGCATATAAAACCCAGCTTAACGGATCAGGTAAATTCAAGCAGCCCATTGTAACGACGATAGAACCAATGTCAATATTTTATCCTGCGGAAGCCTATCATGATCAATATTTCTCCAAACACCCCGAAGCCGGTTATTGCCAATGGGCCATCCGGCCTAAACTTGAGAAATACAGGCATGAATTTGCAGAATCCTGGGCAAAATAACCTATGGCAAAGGAAAATATTTGAACAGGGCTTAATCAGGATGATCGCCAATAATAACAATATATAACATTGATATTGAATTAGTTATATAATACATCCTATACGTATTAGAATTACACGGTTTCTTTGATCTCCCTTTTTGTGAAATTTTCATGGGCAAAGACTTGCATTTTTTAAATCAATGTGTAATTTTACATTTGAAATGCCTCCCGGGCTTTCACGCTTACCTCCTCATCCGTTGAAATTGCCACAGCTTTCCCGCTGTATAACAGGGTATCCCCATTATCCTCCTGAAGCGTACCACTCCCATTCTCCTGTGAGCTTTTTTTACCTTTCAACACAAGAAAAATGCTTACAAATTTTACACAGAAAGTTACACTTGTAACAATCTCCTTCGTCTGCGCTACGGTTAGCCTCGTAGCCCAAAACCTGATCAGGCCCTATACCCTGATTTATTCCGAGAACCTGAAAGGCGGTTGCGCAATGTTTGGTAACACCAGCATGCACATCATCGACAACAACCAGGTAAACCTCGTTAAAATGAACGAAACCAGCAATGCCAGCAACGGCGTTGGTGGCCTCGGATTTACCCAGTATGGCAACGACAACCAGAACATGCAGTTTATCCGTATTGACAATACCACTCCCGGTATTTTCAATGCTTCTTCTGCCGACCTGGTTTTGCCAGCAGGAACGAACACCATTAAGTACGCACGTCTGTACTGGGGTGGCCGCATCCTGAATTCAGCGATTACATCAGTTTCAGATACGTTGCGCCGGGTAAAAATCCGCAAAGGAAATTCCGGAAACTATTTTAATGTTATCGCACCTGCCAATAACGTAGACATCTTCAACGTATCTACTACTGAAAGGATTTATCAGTCGTATGTAGATGTTACCAATTTTATCAACAGCAATGGTGCCGGTACATATACCATTGCCAACATCCCTGCTACCGCCGGTAGCGTGAGTGGTGGTGGCCGTTATGCAGGATGGTGCCTGGTGGTCGCTTACGAAAACCTCGCCCTGAACTATAACAGTGTACGTATTTACGATGGATATTCACAGATCCTGACCACAGGTTCAGGCCCGGTTGCTCAAACAGAAACACTGACCGGATTGAATGTTCCAAACAATCCACTCCTGGCTGATGAGGCAGTTCTGCAAACTATGGCATGGGAAGGTGATGGTAACCTGGGCGCCTCTGCTTCAAACCCTGCAGGCGACTTCCTGAGAGTGAATAATGTTACTGTAAGCAACGCTTCTAACCCTGCCACTAATTTCTGGAATGGCAGCATTACCAAGAACGGCGCTTTTGTTACTACCAAAAACCCAAGCTACAGCAACCAGATGGGTATCGATATTGATGAAGTAAATGTGGGTACGGGTTTTGGCATCCTTCCGAATGCAACAAGCGTGCAGGTACAGTTTGGTACGGAAGCCGACCAGTATTTCCCCAGTGTATTTGCATTCACCATTCGTATGAAAGAGCCTCTGATGAGCCTCGACAAATCTGTAACGGATGCTAATGGCAACGGTTTTGCTGAACCAAACGAAGAACTGACATATACCCTTAGCGGAAGCAACCCCGGCCCGGGCGCAGCTTATAATACGGTAATCGTTGACTCTTTGCCTTTGAATACTACATATGTAGCCGGTAGCCTTGAAATTGTGACTGCAGCCGGTGTAACACTTGGTTTCCAAACGGATGCCGCTGATGCCGATTTCGCTTTCAAAGGCGTTGCCCCTAACGGAAGGCATTATGTGAAATTCTTTATAGGTAACGGTGCAACCGGCACAACCGGTGGTATATTGCCTGCAGGTGTTGAAGGAAATTTCACCCTTCGCCTGAAAGTGCGTGCCGCTGCTATCCCGGGTACCATCATCAATACCGCCCGCATCATTGCAAACTCACAGGTTGGCGATCCATTTACAGATGATGGTACAGCTGTTATCGGTGAGCAAGGTGGACCGGTTCCCGTTAAGCTGTTCTCATTCACTGCACAAAAAGTAAATAACAACGCTTTGCTGAAGTGGATCACTGAAATTGAAATCAACAGCGATCATTTCATGGTTCAGCGCAGCGATGATGGCATCAACTTCACCGATCGTGGTAAAGTGAATGCACAAGGCAACTCAAGCACGCGTACTTCATATAGCTTTACCGATGCATTGAACAGCCAGTCTGCGATTGTTTACTACAGGTTGAAGATGGTTGATAAAGATGGCACTTATGCTTACAGCAAAATTGTTGCGATCAAATTGAATGGCAGCATGTCTGAAGAAGGCTTCAGCGTATTCCCCAATCCTTTCATCAGCGACATCAAAGTTGTGGTGAACGTATCTGCTGACGCCAATGCCCGCATCCGCCTGATTGCATTCGATGGCAAGGAAATGCTGAACCGCATGGTTGACGTACAGAAAGGCGAAAACATTGTGGTCCTGCGCGATTTTGGCGCCATCGCAACCGGTAATTATATACTGGAAATCACCACACCTGACGGTAAGTTTGTGAAGAAGATGATGAAGAAATAAATTCTTGTTTGTTTTTGCGATAAAGGCTGCTCTTACAGGCAGCCTTTTTTATTTGTGGGAATTCTTTTTAAGTTGCCTGAGTTCAAGCATATTGAGGCTGTTAACCGGAAATCCGCTGATGCCGGGTTTTACAAGGTGCAAAACCTGGTCGTACCACAAAGGGATCACCGGCAACGTCTGCATGATCAAGCTATCCATTTGTTGGTATAAATGATATCGAGTTGAATCATTAGGCTCTGTAAGTGATGTCTTGTACCAGGAATCAAACTGTGTGTTATGAAACCTGGTATAATTAGGTGGCGCAGGGTTGGATCCATAAAATACGCTGAGGTAGTTTTCCGAGTCTGGATAATCCGCGATCCAGCTTCCCCTGAAAAAACTTACAGAGCCCGCGGCCATTTGCTCCAGCAACAAACTCTTCTGCACTACTTCCACTTCTGCGGGTATGCCAGCCTGTTGTAATTCATTCACAATAAAACTGCCCAGTGCCGCATAATTGGGGATTGTGATGAGTTTGATTCGTGGCATAGGTTGATTAGGTCCATAACCTGCTTCCCTGATTAATCGTCGGGCCAGTTCGGGGTTGTACCTATATCCCATTACCCTTGCCGGGTTGTAAGAAGGAAGCCCGGGTGGCACAAAACCGCTATGTGCGGCAGTACCAATGGCATTACGCAGGTAAACCAGCATTTTCTCCCGGTTGATGGCATAAGCAATGGCTTGCCGGACAGCCAGTTTCGATAAAGGGTCTTCTTTTCGAATATGCTTTTCCGTTAGTATGCCCAGGTATTCCGTGTTCAGGTATGGCCCTTTTTGCAGGATCAGTTTTCCATTCCAGGTTGGCTTAAGCGTACCAGAACGTGTCAATACTTCATCCTTAATGGAAGCATCGAGGTCATTCAGGAAATCAAGCCTGTCTTGACGGAATTCTAAAAACTCAGCCAGCTTGCTCCCGGCAAAACTAATGTACACCCCATCCAAATAGGGCAAGACCCGGCCCTTATTATCTCTTTCAAAATACCGATGATTCTTTTTCAGCAGTATCGCTTCTCCTTCATACCAGTCTTTTAAGGCAAATGGGCCTGTGCCAACCGGGTGACGGCCAAAATCTTTTCCATACTTACTGGCCGCTTCAGGCGCTATCACCGAACAATACTTCATGGTCAAAATCTGCAACATGGGCTGGAAAGGCCTTTTCAGGTTGATATGCAGGGTACTGTCGTTAAGGGCATGGAAAGCTCGCAATGAATCAAGTCGGTCGTTAAAAATCCAGGCACCGGGGCTCGCGGTAAGCGGATCAATAATGCGTTGCAGGCTAAATGCCACGTCCTGCGCCGTCATTTTTCGCCCTTTTGCGTCCGGGAAGCAGGGGTCATCATGAAAAAACACATCGTCCCTGAGGTAAAACCGCAACTGTAACTGATCTTCGGAAAGTTCCCAACGCTTTGCCAGCGAAGGCTTGATCTGCATCTGGCTGTCTAATTCAACCAACGTATTAAATAATTGATGAACAGGCCACATATTCGCCTGGTTCCTGGCCATAGCCGGGTCCAGGCTGCTGACCCCGGCTGACTCGTTATACCGGAAAACATTATGTCCATCATCACGTTGACGCGTACACGAAGCAACGGCCATGCCGCAGATCAACAGACAACAAAATAATCCGGCACGGGTATGCATCTGACTGGATTTATACCAGACAAATTACAGGATTTGCACATCATTAGCGCAATAACTTAGTCCCCTACCTTTGTAAAAAGGAAATTGTATGGGATACATCATTACCGGCCGATTATCGTCAGTAGCTTTTATTGCAGCCTTGCTGTTCATCGGGTTTACATCTTTCGCCCAGGAAAACAAGGGTTTCAACAGGGCCGATACGCTGAGGGGAAGCAATGGGCCGGGACGATCCTGGTGGGACCTGCTGCATTATGATATCACCGTGGAGCCCGATTACCCCACGCAAACCATCAAAGGCATTTCCATCATGCGGATCCGTTTGCTGGATGATGTTGGATCCACGGAAGCCCAGGTAGACCTGCAAATGCCTATGCAGATGGATTCCGTTTTTGTAGACAATAAGCTTGTAAAGATGAGCCGCGATGGCAATGCATGGTTTATTCAATTTCCAGGGGGCAAGAAAAATCAGCAGCATATCATTCAATGCCATTATTCAGGCAAACCGCGCAGGGCGGTGAAAGCGCCATGGGATGGTGGTTGGGTATGGACAAACGATCCAGCTGGGAACCCATGGATGACGGTGGCATGCCAGGGCCTGGGGGCCAGTGTTTGGTACCCCTGCAAAGATTACCAGGCCGATGAACCTGATCAGGGCGCCATCTTACGCATGATTGTACCCGACACCCTTATGGCCGTAGGAAATGGCAGGTTGATTGGTGAAATATCCGGCAAGACTGGAAAAAAAATGTACAGTTGGCAGGTGACCAACCCTATCAATAATTACAACATCGTTCCTTACATTGGGAAGTATGCCCATTTCCATGAATCATATGACGGCGAAAAAGGCAAACTAGATATGGATTACTGGGTATTACCCGTTAACCTCGAAAAAGCCAAAAAGCAAATGGCGGACGCGCCTCGTATGATGAAGGCATTTGAACATTGGTTTGGCCCCTATCCTTTTTATGCAGATGGATTTAAGATAGTGGAAGCGCCTCATTTGGGCATGGAGCACCAAAGCGCCATCGCTTATGGAAACAAATACAAGAACGGATACCTGGGTACCGATTTATCTTCCACCGGCTGGGGATTGAAATGGGATTTCATCATTATCCATGAAAGTGGCCACGAATGGTTCGCGAATAACATAACCACTAAGGACATCGCGGATATGTGGGTACATGAAGGCTTTACCAATTACAGCGAAACCCTGTTTACTGACTATTATTACGGTAAGGAAGCCGGTAACGATTACGTAATTGGAACAAGGCAACTGATTGCCAATGATATTCCGATTGTAGGAATTTATGGGGTACATCAAGAAGGCAGTGGCGATATGTACTATAAAGCCGGTAACATGATACACATGATCAGGCAGTTGATTGGGGATGATGAAACATTCAGAAAGATATTGAGGGAAATGAATCAACGCTTTTACCATCAAACTGTAAATGGTTCGGATGTGGAATCATTCCTCGAGAAAGAAAGCGGCATCAAGCTTGTAAAAATATTTGACCAGTACCTGCGTACCATACAGGTGCCTAACCTGGAGTATAAATGGAAAAAGAAAAAATTATGGTACCGCTGGACGAACGCTGTGGATGGCTTTGACATGCCGCTTCCAATTATTATAAACAGTGATAGCAGCAACAAAACTTGGGTTTATCCTGGTACAAATTGGAAGAAAAAGAAAGTTAAAGGCTTAGATCCCGGTTCAATGATAAAGGCAGACCGAAACTTCTATATTACGCTTAAAAAAATTGATTAGCCGGGTTACTCCTCGCATTTTAGCACATCCTGAAATGATTCAGTTTCTGGCATGGGCCTGCCGGCGCCCAAGAACCGCTTCTGATAATAAGGATCGTTGATATGGCTGATCACTACGCCCTGGTTAGTGCTGGAATGCACAAAATAACCATCGCCAAGGTACACCGCCACATGGCTGATACCCCCTCTCGTATTAAAAAACAAAAGGTCGCCTTCAACGGATTCTGAAATGTGTATTTTTTGACAAACCTGGTACTGCATGCGGGCAGTACGGGGCAGGTTGTTGCCGTACACATCCCGGTACAGAAAACTTGTCAATGCGCTGCAATCAATACCCTTTTTGGTAGTCCCCCCATAACGGTACCGTGTACCCCACCATTCATCTATGAAGGCAAAAAGGCTGAGGTTTGAAATCTTTTCTACCTCACGGTCAAGGATAATCGCGTATTTAAACTGCAGTCTTTGGGCTGATTCAATGGCTGTTGTGCCTTTATCGGACAAGATGGGTTTTACCGTACCCGCTGTATACAAAGATGCCGTAACAGGTTGAGCCGAGCTGAAATTCTGGTTTTCCCCTCCACGGATTTCAATACCCTCAATAAAACGAGGGCCGGAGATTTCTTTCAGATCCGATTGATCCTGGAAAAAGAGGCGATTGGCCTGTTGCGCTGTGGCGCCTGTGTGACACAGGAAAGCACCCTGCATCATGATGATTAAAACAAATAAGTTTTTCATACGTAAAATGGGTGTTTACACGTATGTACGACTTAATCTGGTGTAATTTACTCTACTGCTGAAGTTCGTCCTGTCTGTGATGCTTTCCCTACCTGTAATTCTTGTCCTACAAATAATGAATAAATATAATTCGTTCTGCCAGTTGCAAAAGTACAAAAACCGGGCCGGTTCACCAAGTAAACAGCCCGGTTTAACATTTCACAAGTTTGTGGATAACAGTAGGTTGGGCATGATTTTGAATTGTTCGATCTTTGTCGTCGGCTTTATCCAAAACAGTTTTACCCGGTAAGGAAATCCATATCGCGCTCATGAATTTTTCACATCTCCACGTACACACACAATTTTCGCTGCTCGACGGTGCCGCACCTATCAAAAGCCTGTATAAAAAGGCGATGGCCGACGGTATGCCAGGGCTCGCCATCAGTGATCATGGCAACATGTTTGGCGTGTTTGAATTTGTAAAGGAGGCGTATAAAAACAAGGATGAGCAGGGTAATCCAAAAGTTAAACCGATTGTGGGTTGTGAATTTTACATCACACAAGACAGGACGCGCAAAACTTTCAGCAAAGATGAGAAGGACCCCAGGCACCACCAGATCCTCCTGGCTAAAAATGAAACGGGATATAAAAACCTGGTTAAGCTCACATCGCTGGGTTATATAGAAGGAATGTATTCGAAATATCCGAGGATTGACAAACAACTCATCCACCGCTACCACGAAGGGCTGATCGCCACCACCTGCTGCCTTGGCGCGCTTGTACCGCAAACCATCTTGAAAAAAGGGGAAGAAGAAGGAGAAAATGAATTCAAATGGTGGTTGAATATTTTCCAGGAAGATTATTACGTGGAGTTACAACGGCATGGCATACCCGAACAAGATAAGGTCAATGAAATTCTGTTGAAATTCGCGAAGAAATACAATGTAAAAGTGATCGCCAGCAACGACAGTCATTATGTTGAGCAAAAAGACTTCAACGCCCACGACATCCTGCTCTGCATCAATACCGGTGAAAAGCAATCCACTCCGGCGCTCCGCGAATTCTCAGATGATGATGTATCGGTGAAGAATAAACGCTTTGCATTTCCCAACGACCAGTTTTATTTGAAGACCACGGCTGAAATGACAAAGCTATTTGAAGATATTCCTGCCGCGATTGACAACACGAATGAAATTGTATCGAAGGTTGAATTGCTCAGCCTGACTCGCGATATCCTCCTGCCCCATTTCGTAGTGCCGCCTAATTTCAAATCACAGGATGAGTACCTGGCCAGCATCACATGGGCCGGCGCTGCCAAAAGGTACCAGGTGCTGACACCGGAAATAGAGGAACGCATCAGTTTTGAGCTGGGCGTTATACAAAAAATGGGGTTCGCTGGTTACTTTTTAATAGTAAGTGATTTCATCCGTGCGGGTCGGGAAATCGGCGTATTTGTGGGCCCGGGCCGTGGTTCAGCGGCAGGGAGCGTTGTGGCTTATTGCATAGGCATTACCAATATCGACCCGATCCGGTACAACCTCCTGTTTGAGAGGTTCCTGAACCCGGAACGTAAGTCGATGCCCGATATTGATACGGACTTCGACGATGAAGGCCGGCAAAAGGTGATTGATTATGTAGTGCAGAAATATGGCAAAAACCAGGTGGCGCAAATCATTACCTATGGTACCATGGCCGCCAAATCAAGCATAGCCGATGTGGCCAGGGTGATGGACCTGCCGATCGCGGAAAGCAGGTTGCTCACAAAACTGGTTCCGGAAAAACCGGGCATCTCCCTGAAACGGGTCTTACACGCGCCTATTACCGATAAAGAAGCGAAGGAAGGAGAAAAAAGCCTGACTGAGAAAGAACAGTTGCAGGCCGAAGACCTGGAGAATGTAAAAAAGATCAGGGAAATTTATCACGGCAACGACCTGCAAAGCAAAATCCTGCATGAGGCTGAAGTCCTTGAAGGATCTGTACGCAACACGGGAATCCACGCCGCCGGCATCATCATCGCACCGCAGGACCTCACAGACCTGATACCAGTGGCCACATCAAAAGATTCTGACCTCTGGCTGACACAGATTGAAGGCGGTGTGATTGAAGAAGCAGGTGTTATTAAAATGGACTTCCTGGGTTTAAAAACCCTCAGCATCCTGAAAACCGCTTTGCAACTGATCAAACAAAACCATGGCATCGAGATCGACATCGACCAGATTCCATTGAATGACCCCAAAACATATGAGTTATACCAGCATGGCGATACAAACGGAACCTTTCAATTTGAAAGTGTCGGCATGCAGAAATATTTACGGGAACTCAAGCCTGATAAGTTTGATGACCTGATCGCGATGAACGCCCTGTACCGCCCGGGCCCGCTGGCATACATCCCCCAATTTATTGCGCGTAAGCATGGCCGTGAGGAAGTGCATTACGACCTTCCGGAAATGAAGGAATACCTGGAGGAAACTTATGGCATTACGGTGTACCAGGAACAGGTGATGCTGCTATCGCAGAAACTGGCAGGATTCAGCAAAGGAGACGCGGACGTGTTGCGGAAAGCGATGGGTAAAAAACAGATCGCCGTCCTCGACAAAATGAAGAAGCAGTTTATGGAAGGGGCATCCGAAAAAGGGCACCCTGCGGATAAGCTGGAAAAAATCTGGAAAGACTGGGAAGCATTCGCCCAATACGCGTTCAATAAATCGCATTCAACCTGCTATGCCTTTGTTGCCTATCAAACAGCTTACCTGAAGGCCTGGTACCCCGCCGAATACATGGCCGCGGTGCTCAACCACGCTGGAAGCATTGATAAAATCACTTTCTTCATGGAAGAGTGTAAGAGCATGGGATTGAAGGTTCTTGGGCCTGATATCAATGAATCGCAAAGTGGTTTCGCGGTGAACAGTAAAGGCGAAATCAGGTTTGGATTCAGCGGGCTGAAAGGTGTGGGTGAAGCCGCGATTGAACATATCATTGAAGAAAAAACAAAGCATGGCCCATTCAGGGATATTTTTGATTTCGTGAAACGGGTCAACCTCCGGGCGGTGAATAAAAAATCGATGGAGAGCCTGATATATGGAGGAGCATTTGATTGTTTCCCGGAATGCCACCGGGCGCAATATTTTTATCAACCCCCGGGTGATGTACCAGCACTCGAAAAAATTTTGAAGTTTGGCGCTATCTATCAATCCCAATCAGCCAGCGCCAGCAATACGCTGTTTGGCGATCTCCAGATGCCTGAAATCATGCCGCCCAAAATTGCCCCATGCCCAAAATGGCAATTGGTGGAACAGTTGGATTTTGAAAAAGAAGTAACGGGCATGTTCATCAGCGGGCACCCATTGGATAATTTCAAGTTTGAACTGAACCATTACCAATTCATGCCCATTTCAGATTTTAATGAAATCAAAAATGCCGTAGGACAAATACCTCCTACGCGTACTTTCCGTTTTGGCGGACTGGTGATAGATGGGCAGCACCGCCTTACAAAAACCGGGAAGAATTTCGGTATCCTGCACCTGGAAGATTTCAGCGGTAAGACAGAGTTCATGCTTTGGAGCGAGGATTATGCCAGGTACAGCCATTATCTCGAAAAAGGCATGACCTTAATGATTGAAGGCGGCTTCAAACAGAGGTTTAAAACCGATCAGTACGAATTCAAGATTCACAGGATATGTTTACTTGAAACTGTCAAGACATTACTAACCAAGCAATTAGTGATCGATCTGGAACCAACTTCATTAAATGAAGAGTGGATCCGTTTCATGGAAGATAATATCCGTCAGCATCCTGGCAGCACTTCCCTGAAGTTCAGCCTGAACGATCCTGAACAGAAACATAAAGTCAGCCTGTACACCATGGAGAAAGGCTTTAATATGAACGATGATATGATTTCATTTTTACACAGGCACCCGGATTGTAAAAGCACGGTGGTTTTGTCATGATTTGACAGCCAACTGACGTTTTGAACATCAGCATGGCATGAAATGTTAATCATTGCTGACAAAGAAACAGGATGATGTAATTGGTCGTAATTTTGCGCTTCAAATAATCTAAATCAATTAAACCTCATATTATGGCACTCGAATTCACAGATGCGAACTTTAAAACTGAAGTACTTGACTCCGATAAATTAGCCGTGATTGATTTCTGGGCAGAATGGTGCGGCCCATGCCGTGCAATCGGCCCCGTTATCGAAGAACTGGCAAAAGAATACGATGGAAAGGTGAAAGTGGGCAAGGTTAATGTAGACCACAATCCGCAGGTTTCCATGAACTATGGCATTACCAGCATTCCGGCGATTTTGTTTGTGAAAAACGGACAGGTGGTCGACAAACTGATTGGCGCACAGCCGAAAGCCAATTTTGTGAAGAAGATTGAAGCGCTGAAGTAGTTCTTATTTTGCAAACCCTGTCGGGGTTATAACCCCGACAGGGTTATTTTATATCAATGATGAAAATCCTGCAAGCCCTCCGGGTCATGCCTGTACCGGAATACCAGCGGGAATATTATTGCCAGTACCAACGCGTATCCCGCAAACGAAAACCAGATACTCTGCCAGTCGCTGATACCATTCACCGTGAAATGGTCCACCACCAGCCCGCTGCAATATCCGCCAATCATCGCCCCCACTCCATTCGTCATAAACATAAACAACCCCTGCGCACTGGCCCTGATGCTGGATGGCGACTCCTGCTCCACAAATAAGGAACCGGATATATTGAAAAAATCGAATGCCATACCATAAATAATCATCGACAACAACAACAGGTACAAGCCCGAACCGGGATCACCAATAGCGAATAATCCAAACCTCAATACCCAGGCCACCATACTCATGATCATCACTTTTTTTATCCCGAATTTTTTCAGGAAGAAAGGAATGGCCAGGATGAACAAGGATTCGGAAATCTGTGAGATAGACAATGTCAAAATCTCGTGTTTCACCACAAATGAATCAGGATGAGAACCGGAAAAACTGTTTAAGAATGATCCGCCAAATGCGTTGGTGATTTGAAGCGCCGCCCCTAAGAACATAGAAAACACAAAGAAAACCGCCATGCGGCTGTCTTTAAACAACACAAAAGCGTCTAATCCCAATGATGATAAAAATGATTTGCTCATTTTCGACTTCACTGGCGGACAGGCTGGCATGGTAAAGGCAAATAACCCCAAACCTACGCCGGAAACAGCGCTGAAAAGCAATTGCATATTAGATGTTTTCCACCCGGTGAAATCTACAATCCACATAGCTACAATAAATCCGATAGTTCCCCAAACCCGTATTGGCGGAAAATCCTTCACAATATCAAAACCGTTCTTTTCCAATACTATATACGACACCGTGTTATTCAGCGCGATGGTGGGCATATAGAACATGGAATTCAGCAACATGACCCAGAAAAACAAATCAGGGTCTTTCACCGTAGAAGCCCAAATCAGCATAAGGGCTGCCACAATATGGCAAATGCCCAGTACACGTTCGGCATTCACCCATTTATCCGCTACAATACCCATCAATGCGGGCATAAACAAGGAAGCAATACCCAGGGTGGAGAATACGGCGCCGATTTCGACACCCGAAAACTTCAGGGTTCCCCCGAGGTAACCTCCAATAGATATCAACCAGGCCCCCCACACAAAAAACTGGAGGAAATTCATCAAAATCAGCCGAAACTTTAAACTCATACAGAAATTAGATTTATGGTATTTGCCCATTTTCTGGTTTGGGCAGCCTAAGTTAATCAATTATTTTTCAATTTAATCTGCATCATTTATCTGTGATATTCATCAGTATTAACAAACAATGACCAGCCCTGAGCTGTTATCTGCTTACCTTTGCAAAAATCACCCAAATGATGACTTCAACAGAGTTGTTTCAACAAGCCGGCATCGACGAGGACCTGGTTCGTATTGCCGATAAAGTATTCCGTTCTGAACGCATAAATGATGAAGATTGCCTTGTATTGTTTGAAAAAGGAAGTTTAGGATTTGTGGGTACCCTGGCCAACCATATCCGCGAAAAGCTTCATGGTGACATCACGTATTTTAACCGCAATTTCCATATTGAACCAACCAATGTCTGCGTGTTTAGCTGTGCCTTTTGTTCTTACTCAAGGCTGTATGCCCACAAAGAAGATGGTTGGGAACTGGGCATCGATCAAATGCTGGACATTGTAAAAAGTTACGATGGCAAACCGGTAACGGAAGTACATATCGTTGGCGGTGTTCATCCCAAAATGAACCTGGCCTATTTTAAGGAACTGATCAGCAAAATACATGCACATCGCCCCGGCTTGCACATCAAAGCGTTCACGGCCGTGGAACTGGATTATATGTTCCGTAAAGCCAAACTGAGCATTGAAGAGGGTTTGCGCGAATTGGTGGAAGCCGGCATGCAATCTTTGCCAGGTGGTGGTGCGGAAATTTTCCATCCGGAAATCCGCCAGAAAATCGCGGCTGATAAAGTTGACGCCGACGGCTGGCTGAAGATTCATGAAACAGCCCACAAGCTTGGTTTGCATAGCAATGCAACCATGCTATACGGACATATAGAAACATTTGCCCACAGGGTTGACCACATGCGCCGCTTGCGCGACCTGCAGGATCAAACAAAAGGATTCAACACATTTATTCCGCTGAAATTCCGTAACAGCAATAACGATATGAGCCATGTGCCGGAATCAAGCATTGTGGAAGATATGCGTATGTACGCGATAGCCCGTATTTACCTTGACAATTTCCCTCACCTGAAAGCATACTGGCCCATGTTGGGCAGGCAGCAGGCACAATTGTCATTGGCATTTGGCGTGAATGATATTGATGGCACCATCGATGATTCCACCAAAATTTACTCCATGGCAGGCAGCGAGGAACAGAACCCGACCATGTCAACAGAAGAACTGGTGGCATTGATCCGCCAGGTCAACAGGCAACCCGTTGAACGTGATACGCTGTACCAGGTGATTCATGATTTCGGAAAGAAAGACGAACCCTCAAAGCCAATTGTAAACCCTAGCCTGAATTAATCAATAACATTTTACATTTATTTCATAGCACCTAAACTTTCATTTATGTCTGCCTGTACATTTTCCATTCCATTTTCCAAACCCGCTGATGAAATTTTAAACAAAATCCGTTCCGCCATTCAATCGCAGGGTGGCCAGTTTGATGGCAATACCGAGTCTGGGCAATTCCATGTAGAAGTTTTTGGCAACACAATCGCGGGTTCATACCAGTCTGATGGCAGTACCCTGAATATTGTTATAACAGACAAACCATTTATGATCCCTTGCAGCGCCATTGAATCTTACTTGGGGTCCAAGCTGAATTAAGGTTTATTTAAAATACACTTGTATAAATGGGTCAGTTTATCTGATCCATTTTTTTGGGCCAAAATATTGTGTAATAATAAAGCCCCTCGTTTTTCGAGGGGCTTTATCATGTGATCCGGTTAAGGATTAATAGTTGCGAACGTTCATTTCCACGCGGCGGTTCTTAGCGCGGCCGGCAGCAGTTTTGTTGTCGGCGATTGGCTTATCAGGACCGAAACCGGTAGCAGTCATCCTGTTGTCAGCGATACCTTTTGATGACAGGTAAGCTTTCACGGCATTAGCACGTGATTCAGACAGGGCAACATTCTTGTCGCGTGAACCAGTGATATCAGTGTGTCCGTCGATGTTGATCATCAGGCTTTCGTCAGCTTTCAGCAGGCTAACCACTTCGTCGAGTGACTTATTAGATTTAGCCAGCAGTTTTGAACTACCTGTAGCGAAGAAGATATTCTTAGCAGCTACATTGATTTTTTCGATTACAGCCTTAGAAATTTCGGGGCAACCCATGTTGCTGGCCGGGCCAGGACGAGTTGGACATTTGTCTTCTTCGTCGTTTACGCCATCATTGTCACCATCAGGAATTGGGCAACCCTGGTAGCGTGCCAGACCTTTAACAGTTACGCATTTATCTTCTTCGTCATTGATGCCGTCACCATCAGTATCAGGAATCGGGCAACCTTGGTATTTAGCAGTACCTTTTACATCCGGGCACTTGTCGTCGCCGTCAGCAATACCGTCACCGTCACGGTCAGGGCAACCTTGCAGGGCAGCGAGGCCAGCTACATCCGGGCATTTGTCATCTGTATCATTTACACCGTCACCATCGCGGTCAAGTACAACCGGTGCTGGTGGTGGAGGAACTACCTTAGGGGCTTTTTTACCCAGGCGGGTAGCAACACCCAGTGAATAGAACAGGTTATCTTTCAATACATCTTTAGTCAGGGTCCAACGATATTGAGCCTGGAGCATGATCCATGATTTTTCGTTGAACTGGGCCTGCAGACCAACACCGGTTGGTACATAAGCACCGAATTCACCAGTGTAAGTACCGGCACCGATACCGGCAGTCAGGAAAGCGTTGAACATGCTCTCACGCTTAAACAGGTAAGCGTTCAAAGCTGGTTCAATTTCCAGGCCTATTTCCTGCTTCAGGGTATTTTCATTCCTGTCTTCACCAGCGTAATCGTGGAACATACCATTGATACGGCCAGACAGGTCAAGTTTAGACGTTAAAGCCCTCCAATAAGACAGGGAGAAACCGAAGCTGTGCTCTTTGAAACCAGCCAGGGTACGCGGAGCATTGTCGTCCTTCAACACCTGTGGGGTTTTGATATCCAAAGAGTTAATGTGTATGCCAACCCTGCTATCACGGGCTGTGCGGTTTTTGCCTCCATTCTGGGCAAATGCGCTAAGCGACATCGCCAGTACAGCAGCAGAGACAAACACAAGTTTTTGTTTCATAAACGCTAAATTTTGATTTAAAAAGTGATCTCTAAGGTCGGTCAGAGATTATGTTTAATGTTTTAAGTAGCAAATGTACTATGTAATTATATACCAATCAAGGTATTTTTAACAATATTATAATTTTATTTCTTTGATATCTCCCATTTTATGGTTAATATATCCACATAGACCACTATAATGTGCAAATGCTGCACCAAACGCTAAAAAAGCCCTGATAGCCATGATTATATATTATCTTTGCAGCGCTCCGGTCCGGTAGCTCAGTTGGATAGAGCATCAGCCTTCTAAGCTGAGGGTCATTGGTTCGAATCCAATCCGGATCACCAGGCGGATATACCTTATCCGCCCTTTTATTTTCAACAATCTGGCAAAAATCAGTCCATGGATGTACAAATAGACCCGGAATGGAAGCTTGTATTAAGGGATGAGTTCCGAAAGGCATATTTTGAACAGATTGTCTTGTTCCTCAAAACCGAAAAATCGCAGGGAAAAACCATTTATCCTCCCGGCACATTGATTTTCAACGCTTTCAATACCACTCCTTTTAGTCATGTGAAGGTTGTGATCATTGGCCAGGACCCTTATCATGGGGCCGGACAGGCGATGGGGCTCAGCTTTTCAGTACCTGCCGGCGTCAACCCTCCTCCTTCTTTACAAAACATATTCAAAGAATTGCAGGCAGACCTGGGCATAAAAGTGCCCCCTGGATTTGGCGACCTCAGCTCCTGGGCACGCCAGGGGGTGCTCCTCTTGAATGCCGCGTTAACGGTCCGAGCCGGCGAACCCTTTAGCCATGCCAATATTGGATGGGCCGATTTTACCAATTCCGTTATCAGCGAACTATCTGACCGGAAAGGAAACCTTGTGTTCCTCTTATGGGGTAAATTTGCCCAGGAAAAGCAGGAATTGATCGACGAAACAAAGCACCATGTGCTGAAAGCGGCCCACCCCTCGCCTTTTTCAGCGGATAAAGGTTTCTTTGGATGCAGGCATTTTTCCAAAACAAACGCGTTCCTGGTGGCAGACGGGCTCGACCCAATTGACTGGGGCTTACAAGCATCATGAAAAATTTATTTAAAAACATATTCGCCAGGATTTGGGCACTGTGGGCCTTGATCAGTTTTATCCTGAGCTTTCTCGTCATTTTTTTGCCGGCCATGCTTTCATACCTGATGAAAGAACCCCGCGGACAAGTCTATTTTCTCTGGGTATCGCGCATGTGGATGAACATGTGGTTGCACCTGGCGGGATGCTCATTCAGGATCAAGGGTAAACATAATTTTGCGAAAGGTGAACAGTATGTAGTGGTGTTTAACCATAACGCCTTGCTGGATGTTCCTTTATCATGCCCCTATGTGCCCGGCCCCAATAAAACCATCGCGAAAGCATCCTTCGCGAAAGTCCCCTTGTTTGGCTGGTTTTATCAAAAAGGTTCCGTCCTGGTTGACCGCAGCAGCGATACAAGCCGTTCCCGCAGCTTTGAACAAATGAAAAAAGTTTTGTCGAACGGTATGCATATGTGCATCTATCCGGAAGGAACCCGCAATAGAACAGATAAACCCCTGAAACCTTTTTACGACGGAGCTTTCAAATTGGCGGTATTATCCGGTAAAGACGTAATACCAACAATTATCCGGGGCACACGCGAAGCCATGCCCATCCATAAATCATTTTATTTCCTGCCTCAGAAACTCAGCATGGAATTTTTACCCCCTGTTACATCCAAATGCAAATCAGTGGATGCTCTTAAAGAAGAAGTATATCAAATCATGCTGAACGAGTATACAAAAAAGTAAATCCTGCACTGCCTGATGTTTACTTGATTACAGATCGTAGAAGAACCGCGTCCTGTTTACTTTGATATCCCTGAGCATAGGCGATTTAGGACTGATGTTGATAGTGAAGAAACGGTACCTGCCCACCGGCGCCACATTGATCGACATTTGCCAGCAATGCAAATCCCTGGACAGATACATACTCAATACGCCGATTTCTTTCGCGGTGATATTATATGAACCGGTCATGCCAATCTTCCATTTTGGTGTCAGGTTGATGGAATTATTGAAGCTGACATCCTGGTTGATATTGCTGTCGAAAGAACCCGGCCTGCTCAATGACCTTGTACGGCTAAGCCTCAGGGAATAAGAGAAATCAACAGACCATGGTATGGAGAAGTCAGCAAAATCGCCCGGGTTATTGCTGATCAACGCGGCTTCCTGCTGAAACTCATCCAACGGGAAATTATTGATCATGTTTTGCTGGCTGAGGAATTGATCAGGCCCTGCCCCGCCCTGTTTTTTCTCTCCTCCCTGGAACTGGCTTTGTAACGATATGCCCGCGCTGGTCATGCTACCCAATGAGAGCGGCCTCCGGCTCCAGACCAATTTATCAATAACGCGTCCATCCGGCCCCGTTAGGTATGGATCAAAGACCGCATTGGCCGTGATGTTCACTTTTTCAAATAATGTACTCCGTGCCGACATGCTCAAAGGGCTCATCCGGAAAGAGTCGGCAAGAAAATTATAATTGCCCGAAATGGAGAACCCATCAATCAATGCCACCTTTTTCACCGGAACCTGCCCCGAATCTGCCGTGCCCTTCCGGTCGCGTACTTTCATCTGGATATTATTGTCGATGCCAAAATTAATCCCGCCAAATCGGCCTTCCGAAAATGCGCCAAACACGCTGCCTTCATAATATGAATACCTGGCTACCCTGCCCGTTGTATCAACCTGCACATTATAATGATTATTACGGTTCATGTTGGGTTTGTAACTGATCGCAATACTGGGCCGGATCTCATGCCGGATGGCCTGGATCGCGCTTTTTTTACTAAACCCGAACATGCCGAATATTCGTGTAGTGATACCTAAGCCGAAACTCATATCCCTGGCGGAGTAAAAACCTTTATTGATGATGGAGTCAACTTTTTTATCATTGGGGTTCCATTGCCTGCGGAGTTTTTGCTGGTACCAGTTTTCGCGGTAACTAACGGTTGGGGATACCTGCAAAGGCCCGATCGGGGGCAATGACAAAGTGATGGGTACACTGTGCGATGCGCCCCATTGCAGCCTGTCCATAATTTGCTTACCAATATTACCTGCCGTATCATAAAATGATGTCAGGCTCCTGGCGTTTGTATTTAAAGCCACGCCAATGTTTTCATACCATTTTAGCGAGCCTACGGCTTCTTTCCTGCGGAATGGATACAGGGTATTCATGTTAAACGATACATCCGGGAGGTTTACATTGATGAGCCGCTGTACCGTATTCTGGTTGTGGTTGGCGCTAATGGAAATATTATAAGGTTTGTCTTTCCAGACCTTGGAATACGTGATGGATGAATTCAACTGGTTGGTGAAATTCCGTACCGGGCTGTTGGGCACTAATGAATTGAATTTGCTGCTGCCGGCATTGACATTCGCACTGAAGGTAACACCCGGCCTTGCCTTTGCATCGGCGCTATGCGACCAACGGATATTGAATGTTTGTGTGTTCGAAAAATCCGGGTCTCCCTTAAACCCATTCTTGAACCGCTGCACATCAATGGATAAATTACCCTGGTACCGGTACCGTTTAAAATACCGGGGACTAAGATTGGCCGTCCACCCGCCATAAGAATAAATGGTCCCGCGGAATACGGCATCCCAATTATCATTGAGTACTTTGTAATATCCGAGTCCTTCCAGTGCAAGGCCCAATTGTTCGTTGGCCGTCCAGCTTGGCGCTATTAAACCCGAATGCCTGCCCTGAGATAATGGATATATACCAAATGGCAAAACCACCGGCAAGGGCACACCTTCAATTTCAGGATGCACCGGCCCTGTGAAAGCCATTTTTTTATTGATCAGTTTTACCTTGCTGCTAACAAACGCGAAGTGCGGCGTATCAAGGTTACAGGTAGTGAAACGGCCTCGCAAGGCATAGAATGTTTCGTCATCCACCTTTTTAATCTTCTCCCCATACACGAACATTTCACCCTGCTGGGTGTAAGTCCCCTTGGTCAGGCCCTTACCTGTTTTCATATTAAATACAATCGTATCGCTGATCGATTTAAAATCGGTCTGGATATATGTGGGATAAGCAATGACCTGCCCCGTGCTGTCTTTGATCAGTTCGGCCTTCACCAGGTTGGTGCGTTGGTCAAATTCGATTTTGGGTGCAGTCAGTTCATTATCCGCATAAGTAACGTCTGATTTCTTGCCATACAACATGATCTTCTTTCCCGGCACATCCACGATCATGGAGTCTTCGGCATGATACGTTACAGGGGCATCGAGTGTGTCCTTCGACATCTTAAAAGAAAATGTATCCAATGTGGGTACTAGGGTTGTATCGTTTCCTGTACTGGGGATGCTTTTGCGCGTTGGGAGGCTGTCGCGTACAGGCAATAAAGTTTCGGGCAGCGGCGCTGTTGGTAGTCCGCTATCCTTTGTTTGACGGATGGGAACAGTGTCATTCGTTAAAAAACTGTAAAATTGAAATGGGGCCGATCCAATGACTGCGGAATGTAATGTTAATATTGCCAGCGCAGGGATCAATAACCAGCCTAAACTCTTTTTTACATTACCTTTGTTGCGTTGGTCCATAGCAGTCGTGGGCAAAAATAACCATATTCAAAGAATGTAATTGTGAATTATTACATAAATACCTTATTAAAAACAACCGGATAAAACATGCTGAGAATTTCTGTAGCCGCCAAGCTTTTCCTTGCACTGTTTTTCTTGTCTGTATCCTCTGCATCCGCTCAATCCCCCAAAAAGCTTAAAACCATTATTGTGGATGCCGGGCACGGGGGGAATGATGTGGGCGCTGTTGGACAATACGAACACTCACTCCGGTCGAAAGAAAAAGACGTAACCCTGGCTATCGCATTAAAGACGGTGGCGGAATTAAAAAAGCAGCTTCCGGAACTGAATGTTGTCCCAACCCGCACAACAGACGTATTCCAGGACCCAAAGGAAAAGGCAAAAATCGCAAATGACAATAAAGGCGACCTCTTTTTATGCATACACGCTGATTCCGGCCCATTGAAGACAGGCCGGCGACAGGTTGGCACCCGAACTGTAACGAGGTATAAGATCAGTTATAAAGGAAAAGGGAAGAATAAAAAGAAAATCAAAACGCCTTACCAGGTGGATGAGCCCATATATGAGCATTTCAAACTCCCGCTGACCCGAAACGGTACAAGTGTGTGGATTTTCGCAGCACACAAAACGAGTGATAAGCTGAGAGCCATCATGCAGGAAGAAGGTGAATTTGAGATAGAAAGCGGAACAGATTCAACCTATAGCAGTTTCGATTTCAACACACCCGAAGGGAGGTTATTGGCGCAGGTTTATGCGAAACTGTACCAGGAAAAGAGCGACAGGATTGCCACCATTTTGAATGAAGAAGTGGAAAAAACCGGCAGGCCGGCCCTGGGTGTGAACCAGCGCCAAAAAGGCATTTGGGTGCTGCAGGCCACCAACATGCCCGCGATCCTGATCGAAACAGGCTTTATCAATAACCCGGAAGATGAACGTTACCTGAGCAGTGAAAAAGGGCAGCAGGAAATGGCTGAAGTCATTACCAAAGCGGTCATCAGGTATAAGAATATGCTGGAAGCGCCTAAGCATGCAACAGATGCGAGGTAAGGATTGGTTTTTACATTATTTTGATGATAATACATTATATTAACAGGGCTTACAATCAATTAGCCATAAATTCACCAGATCTAAAACTGCTGACGATACCAAATGAAAATTTCTAATGAAACAAAAGTAGGTGCGCTCGCGATTGTGGGCATTACGCTACTCATCCTCGGTTTCAATTTCCTGAAAGGCAATAAACTTTTTTCGAAGAGCCTGGTGATTTATGGCACGTATGAAAACATCGAGGGATTGACGGCTTCAAACCCAGTCATCATTAATGGTTTCCAGGTGGGCACTGTCGGTAAAATTGAACCTGATCCTGATATGCGCCGTATCCAGGTGACATTCAATATCAATGAAGATATCCGCATACCCAATAACTCCATCGCAGTCATCGCACCCAACCCACTTAATATTACAAAAGTTGAAATCAAACTGGGCAATGCCAGCGATTATTTAAAAAATAAAGACACCATCAACACTGTGGCATCAGAAGGCTTACTGGATGATGTCATGAAAAAGGTTGACCCCGTCTTGTACCAGGTCAATAAATCCCTTGGCACACTCGATTCCCTGATCAGCAATGTGAACAGTGTGGTTGACCAAAAGGCGAAACGGAATATCAGCGACTTGCTCGCAAACCTGAACCAGGTTACGGCTTCCATGGTTCAATCTGCCGCATCATTACAAAGCATGCTGGCTGCTGAAACCGGTTCCATCGCGAAAACTATGAATAACGTCAGTTCGATCACAGGTAATATGGCATCGAACAACGCGAAAATCAGCCATGTGATTTCAAACCTTGATTCCGCCACGGGAAAACTGGCAGAACTTGATTTGCAGAAAACCTTGAATACACTTGAAGGCACAATTAAGGAATTGCAGGCTATGACTGCCAAGATGAACAGTGGAAACGGATCTATTGGTTTGTTGCTGAACGACCCGAGTTTATACAGGAACCTTGCATCCACCGGTAACAAACTCAATCTCCTGCTGGATGATATCCGTATGAACCCGAAACGCTACCTGAGCATTTCCGTATTTGGCAAAAAGAAAACGGCTGAACCGCTGATGCTGCCACAGCCCGATACGCTGAATGCGCCTTATATCATCGTAGACAAAAAAAATAACTAAGCCCCATTGTTCATGCGGAGCAACTCCCATACCCTGAGGCGCATGCGGCATTGCAGGAAACTGCTGATTTTATTATTAATGTCATTCCCCGCAATTTTCGGGTATGCGCAACAGGTAGTTTCCCTCACAGCCGACAGTACAAAGATCATTCAGATTGTACAGGCCCGCAGCCTTCGCCAAAAAACCATTGATTCCGCCACGGTTTTACAAACACTTGCCGGCAATGCCATTGTCCGCCAGGGAAATACCATCCTGCATGGCGACAGCATCGTGCTGAACCAATTGACGGGCATTGCAGAAGTTTTTGGAAATGTACACATCAATGACGCCGATACCGTGCATACGTACGCGCAATACCTCAAATACATCGGTGCCGAGCAAGTGGCCTACCTGAAAAAATCGGTTAGGCTGACAGATGGCAAAGCCACATTAACCACGGAAGACCTCACGTATAATATCCAAACAGGCATTGCCAATTACCAGGAAGGCGGTAAAGTGGTGAATGGGAAGACTGTACTTACCAGCCGGAGCGCTACCTATTACTCAGACAGCAGGGATGTTTTTTTCAAAGAAAATGTGCACCTGGTTGACCCGAAATATGATATGCGTGCCGATAGCCTCCGCTATAATACATATGTGAAAGAAGCCTATTTTATTTCACCGACGCATATTGTCAGCGATGATGGAGTCCTCGACACCAGGTCGGGTACTTACAACCTTGAAACCGGCGAAGCCGTATTCCTTGATAAGACGGTGTTCCGCGACAGCACCAGGATGATGACCGGCGGCAAGATGGCAGTGGATGACAAGACAGGCATCATACAGATTGAAGATAATGGCAAGCTGGTGGATAGCGTCAACAAAGTGATTGTGCTGGGCAACCAGATCCTGCTCGATAAAAAAAAGAATTCCTTCCTGGCTTCGCGTAAGCCAGTCATGATCATTTACCGCGATAATGATAGCACTTATATTTCCGCGGATACATTGTTTTCAGGCATGCGGTTATACGACAGCAGCCTCAATAAAACCGTTTTGGTGAACGATACGCTCAAGGAAACTAAAGCCATGGGCACGAGTGCCAAAGATTCTATCCGGTATTTTCTCGCCTTTCATCACGTACGGATATTCAATGACTCATTGCAGGCGGCCTGCGATAGCTTATATTATTCAACGGAGGATTCTGTATTCAGGATGTACCGCGAGCCAATTTTCTGGAGCAATAAATCGCAGGTAACCGGTGATACCATTTACATGTTCACGGAGAAGCAGCAACCGAAGTTGCTGGAGGTTTTTTATAATGGCATGGTCATCAACCAAACCAACCAGGGATTGTTTAACCAGATTGGCGGGCGAACCATACATGCATATTTTAAGGAAGGGCAGATGGATTATACGCGGGTGAAAGGGTCCCCGGCAGAAAGCATTTTCTACCCGCAGGACGATGACAGCGCCTATGTGGGCATGAACAGAAGCAAAGGGGATGTGATTGATATTTTCTTTGTGAACAAAGAATTAAACCGCATCAAATTGCTGAATAATGTGGAAGGTACATTATTCCCAATGCGAAGCATCCCAGCCGATCAGAAATACCTGAAGAATTTTCAATGGCAGGAAAAAAGAAGGCCCAAGCATAAACTCGAGTTATTTGAGTAAAAAAGCACCAAGACTTACGCTTTGAAAACAGGCATATGTTTGTAAGATTCATCATCATCATATTTATCATTTTATCGGGGCTTCACACGGCCGCGCAGGATTTGTACACCGGAACCTGGGAATCATTGCCCGCATCCGGGAATTCTCCGCAGTGCAAAATCGAAGTGTCGCAAGGCGAAAGGGGCATCCTGTTCCCGGCCAAACTAACGATCACGCATAAAGGCTTTCAAGGTGTTTACCATTTTTTACTGGTGAAAAAAAATGCCCGCCAAATTGCGATAGGCCGTAATAAATACGCGGTCAGCGAAGAACCTTTCAGTTTGGGGAACCGCTTATTAAATATGAACGGATGGTTCGAACTGATCAGGGATTACAGGGAGAATACGCAACAAATTGCCATATCCCGTTTCCCTGGCGCATCTTTTGGGGTTACCCTGAGCAAGGAAACGGATATACCGGAAGCATACAGGTCAACAGGTGTGGAAATATTTAACTGGCTGGCATCAGGCGATATCCGCCTAAAAAAAATCAATGGACAGGCATGGGAATCTACGGATATCCAAACCATCCTCGACCCAACCCAATCCCCCATTCCGTTTGGGATTGAAGACAGCATTGTCGTTAAACGCAAAGACGGTTACCTCAATTTTCCACGCACCCGGAAAATGGATAATGACAGCCTGACCATTTCACTCAATGGTAAAATCATCCTTGACCAGATAGCGCTGAATAAAAAGAATGAGCCGGAAGTTGTTATCCTGGATACCGGCATGAATATTTTAGTGACGTATGCCGATAATTATGGCAAAAACCCGCCCAACCAGGGACGTGCGGAAATAGATTTTCAGTATCAAAAATGGATGATTGATTTTAATATAACCGAACATCTTGGCGCATCTTTTATTGTACACCGGCTCGTATATGAAATTGACAAAGCCAACAGCACTTCATTCGACCAATACCTTGATTCAAGTTTTACCGGTAAAGTGCTGGATCGCTCAACCAAATGGCTTGGCGGCATTGTAGCCACATCCCGCCAGGTAACACTTGCTCTATGGGATGATGCACTGGAAGATGCCGACAGCATTTCATTAAACATCAACGGGCAATGGATTGTACGAGGGTTTCCTGTGTTGAAAAAACCCCAGTTTTTACAAGTTACGCTCAACCCTGGCCCGAACTCCATCATTTTTGTGGCCGATAACCTGGGGGGCGTCCCTCCCAATACCTCCGTGCTTGAAATCATCGACGGTAAGAAAAGAAAATCATTCATGATCGACACCGACATGGAAAAGAACAATCTTGTCAGGATTTTCTATGAAGTCCAGTCAGGCGATTAGCCATATTTGACGTACTGCTGTACCTTTAATAAATGAAACTCTTTTCTGCCGTTCAGATCCGGGAATGGGATGCTTATACAATCCGGGAACAGGGCATTTCTTCTATTGACCTGATGGAACGCGCCGCTTTGGCCTGTACACAATGCATTTCGGGTTTATTAGCACAGCCTGCTGAAATATGTGTCTTTGCAGGTATGGGCAATAACGGAGGCGACGGGTTAGCCATTGCAAGGATGCTGCGGCAAAGGGGCTATAAAGTCCAGGTATACATTTTGGCAAACAAGGATAATGGTAGCGAAGATTTTGAAATCAATCTGAAAAGGCTTTCTGAAACTGATATACCGGTTACGCATATACGAAATACTGACGGCTTCCCTCCCCTGTCCCCATCATCACATATCATCGATGCCTTGTTTGGCACAGGGTTGTCGAGCCCCCTATCGGGAATGGCAGCCGATTTGGTGGATCACATCAATGAGTCAAATAGCATTGTATACAGCATTGATTTACCCAGCGGGATGTTCGCGGATCGGCCGACGGTAAATCATGTGGTGATTAAAAGCGCACATACATTGAGCTTTCAAATATTGAAGAGGTCCTTCATATTCGCAGATGGCAGTGAATATGCAGGAAAAATTCATGTGCTGGATATTGGCTTAAGCAAAACATTTGAAGAAAATGAGCCTTGTGATTTTATACTAACGGATGCGGGTTTTGCCAGGAATAGAGTCAGGGAAAGAACCGCATTTTCACACAAAGGAAGTTTCGGTCATGCGGCAATTATTGCCGGCAGTTATGGCATGATGGGGGCGGCATTACTGGCCGTTCAGTCCTGCCTGCGCAGTGGTGCGGGTAAGCTTACCTGTTATGTGCCCGAAAAAGGATATGCCATCATGCAAAGCACCCACCCGGAAGCCATGTGTAAGGTTTCGGGAGATGAACATATAGGCCGATTAGATGGATTATCGGCATTTGACGCAGTGGGCGCCGGACCTGGACTGGGCAGGTTTCCGGGTGATGACGGTTTACTCGGGCAGTTGGTCATGCAAAAGCCCTCACGGTTAATCATAGACGCGGATGCTTTAAACATCCTCGCGTCTTTTCCACAATACTGGGATCAGCTTCCATCCTATTGCATCCTCACGCCACATCCCGGGGAGTTTGACCGCATCTCAGGTGTTAAGGCAAACGATTGGGAAAGGCTGAACAAGGCCATATCCTTATCGGCACTGAACAAATGGTTTATTTTATTGAAAGGCAAGTACTCCCGCCTGGTTTGTCCGGATGGGAAAGTCTATTTCAATCCAACCGGGAACCCCGGTATGGCCAAGGGCGGATCGGGTGATGTGTTAACGGGCCTGCTGACCGGTTTGGCCGCCCAGGGTTACCCTGCGGCAGATTGCATGATTATAGGCGCATACCTGCATGGGTTGGCAGGTGATATTGCCGCTTCAAGGTTTTCGGAAGAAGGAATGACCGCGGCCGACCTGGCCAACGCCATTCCTGAAGCCTGGAAGCAATTATTGCCGGATCAGGGTTGACGCTGGGCTTCTTTGTTTCTCTTATACCTCATGTCGGGCTTACCGTCTTTTTTCCTGGGGCCTTTTGCCTTTTTGTTTACAAGCTCCTTATTTTTCCTGTAGCGCATATCCAATGAGCCGTCGGCTTTACGCACCGGTGCGCCTTTTTCAGCTTTAACAGGCTCTTTCTTTTTCGTTTGTGCATTAACGTTAGTAAAACTCAAAAAGCAAAAAAGTGCTGCAATAATGAAAGTAATTTTTTTCTGCATGGCTCCGGTTTTTAAGTATAGTATTGACAATTATGTATTTCTTCTTTTCACATCGAAAAGTTTCACCAGCAAAAGGCCGGCGACAAAACCACCGATATGTGCCATATAAGCGACCCCACCGCCTTCGGATGCCCCGCCTAACATCCCAAGCCCATTCACCACCTGCAGTGCGATCCAGATACCCAATGAAACCACAGCCGGAACGGAAACGATGGAACCAATCGCAATGACATTTACCTTATTGCGGGGGAAAAGCAGGATATAGCCTCCCATTACCCCCGATATAGCTCCGGATGCACCTAAACTGGGTATAAAAAGGTCTTTGCCTGTTACATAACTGGTACCTACATGCGCCAGGGATGCCAATAGCCCGCAAATGATGTAAAAAGCCAGGTAACGCTGGTGCCCCATACGGTTTTCGAGGTTATCCCCAAAAACCCATAAGTACAGCATATTGCCAGCCAGGTGCGCGATACCTCCGTGCATGAACATAGATGTGATAAGTGTACCGTATACCGGAATGGGTGTACGGCCCAATTGACCCGCTTCATCAAATACAACATCTTGCCCGCTAAGTATTTCCCCCGGCACTGTGGAAAAGCTCAGTAAAAATGCCTGGTTGGCGCCCATACCCTGAAAAAAAACGAAAACAAGGATATTGGCTGCGATCAGGAAATAGTTCACATAGGCTGTCCTGACCCGGTCGCTGTTATCGTCTGAAATGGGAAACATATTGGTTGAAACAACAAGTTAAGCCAAGTACCAGAAACGGCAATCGTCCTTTTTGTGGAAATAATTGTTTCTCAGTTCCTTTATTTGTGTAATTCGGGCGATCCGGGGTCGTTTTTGGCTCATTTACCCTATTTTTGCCGACCAAAATTTTTATAACGCTATTATGGAAAATTTGATTTATGCGATTCCGGCGATGGGCCTTGTGGGCCTGTTGTACACTTTTATCAAGTTCAACTGGGTATCGAAGCAGGATGCGGGCACCCCCCGTATGAAAGAGATCAGCAATTATATTGCTGAAGGCGCGATGGCCTTTTTGAAAGCCGAATGGAAGATCCTGGGTTATTTTGTGATTATTGTTGGGATCCTGCTGGCGGTGATGGCAAGTGCCAACCCTCACTCGCACTGGAGCATTGCAGTGGCTTTTGTGATTGGTGCGGTATTGAGTGCCGTTGCCGGTTATATTGGCATGAAAGCCGCAACCAAGGCGAATGTGCGTACGGCACAAGCGGCCCGCAGTAGCCTGAGTAAAGCTTTGAACGTGTCGTTCACCGGTGGCGCCGTTATGGGTGTTGGCGTGGCAGGATTGGCAGTTTTAGGCCTTGGCGGTCTCTATATCGTTTTAAAACAAATTTTCGCGGCAGATGCTGCTGTGAATTCTGATGAGATGCTGCGTACCATCGAGGTTTTAACCGGCTTCTCATTGGGCGCCGAATCAATTGCCTTATTTGCCCGTGTGGGCGGTGGCATCTATACAAAGGCTGCCGACGTAGGCGCTGACCTTGTAGGTAAAGTGGAAGCAGGTATCCCTGAAGATGATCCGCGCAACCCGGCAACCATTGCCGATAACGTAGGTGATAACGTTGGTGACGTAGCCGGTATGGGCGCCGACCTGTTCGGTTCTTATGTGGCTACTGTATTGGCTACCATTGTACTTGGCCAGCAAACTGAAGTGATTGGCACCGATACATTGGGCGGTTTCTCCCCCATTATCCTGCCCATGTTGATTGCAGGAGTAGGTATCTTATTTTCCATTGCAGGTACATTGTTTGTTCGCATCGGGGAAAATTCTGGCATTAATACAGCCGTAGTGCAGAAAGCCCTGAATATGGGCAACTGGGGTTCTATCATACTCACCGCAATTGCAGCCGGCTTGCTGGTAAACTGGCTCTTGCCTGAAGAAATGATTTTGCGTGGGTACACTTTTACCAAATGGGGTGTGATGGGCGCGATTGCTGTTGGCCTGCTCGTAGGCGCGTTGATGAGTTCTATCACTGAATACTATACGGCCATGGGTAAACGCCCGGTGCTCAGCATCATCAGGCAATCATCCACAGGCCATGCCACCAATGTAATCGGCGGTTTGGCCGTTGGTATGGAATCAACATTCCTGCCCATCATTGTGCTTGCCGGGGGTATCTGGGGGTCTTATGAATGCGCTGGTTTGTATGGTGTATCTATTGCAGCGGCTGGCATGATGGCCACTACAGCGATGCAGTTGGCGATTGATGCATTTGGCCCAATCGCGGACAATGCGGGCGGTATTGCCGAAATGAGTGAATTACCGGCAGATGTGCGCGAAAAAACAGACGTGTTGGATGCCGTTGGTAACACCACTGCGGCTACCGGTAAAGGATTTGCCATCGCATCAGCAGCCCTGACCGCACTGGCATTATTCGCCGCGTTTGTAGGTGTGGCCGGTATCACCGGAATTGATATTTATAAAGCGAATGTATTGTCTTGCCTCTTTGTCGGAGCCATGATCCCATTCATTTTCTCATCACTGGCGATCCGTGCGGTGGGTGAAGCAGCCATGGCGATGGTGGAAGAAGTTCGACGCCAGTTCCGCAGCATTCCCGGAATCATGGAAGGAAAAGGCAAACCTGAATATGATAAATGTGTAGCCATATCCACTGAAGCTTCCATCAAAAAAATGATGTTGCCTGGCGCTATCGCGATCATTTCCCCATTGATCATCGGCTTTATGCCCGGCTTGGGCGCAGAAGCCCTCGGTGGTTTCCTTGCAGGGGCTACCGTGAGCGGCGTATTGATGGGCATGTTCCAGAATAATGCGGGTGGCGCCTGGGATAACGCGAAAAAATCATTTGAAAAAGGTGTGGAGATCAACGGTGAAATGTATTATAAGAAATCAGAGCCACATAAAGCTTCGGTTACCGGTGACACAGTGGGTGACCCTTTTAAAGACACTTCAGGCCCATCAATGAACATCCTGATCAAATTGATGAGTATTGTATCCCTCGTAATTGCACCTACCCTTGCCGAAATGAAAACTGATGCAGCGGCCCAAAAAATAACGAAGGAACCGGCAGTGACTACGGTGCAAACAGTTGCACCGGATGCTGCAACAACCGATGCCCGTACGGTATCGGTCAAATAACTTCGTTTTTCGCGCAACAATACGTAAAAGTACGTATCGTAAAAGCACCATGAAAAACTACTATATTTCATCGTAATTATACGTAAAGCCAGCTATATGCTGGCTTTTTTGTTCCACAACCCATTGTAACTGCCTGAAAATGGTGCTATATTTGTAGTACTAATTCTACACCCTACCAAAGCAAATGAACCAATCCCTGTAAGTTGAGAAAACTTATACTCATATTGATGCTCAATGCGCTGTTGCTTTTCGCCAGGGGGCAAACAACAGATTTCACTTTTAGGAGCGAAGGGAATTTGTATTGTGCTCCCGTAGAGGTTCAATTCACACAAACATCCAGCGGCAGTCCTAAAGGTTACCTATGGGACTTTGGTAATGGCATCCGAAGCAATGCCGCCAACCCTGCCATTACATTCAGCTCTCCCGGAACATATACCGTCAGGCTGATAACGGTTTACAATAACAGCACCGCGGAAAAATCAAGGACAATTACCATCAAACGCCCGGTTACTTCTTCGTTTACTGTTGACCGTGAGGAACTATGCCAGCCCGGCACCATCAATTTCAGCGCAAGCGGTTCATCCAATATTGTCAGGCATGAATGGGATTTTGGCGATGGCAGCCCTGTACAATCCGGAAACGCTGCAACTATCAGTCATGCATACACGAACTTTGGCAGTTACACGGTCACGTTAACCAGTTATAACGAGGAAGGTTGTTCAATTTCAAGTATGAGGAGCATCCGGATTAATCAACCTGTGCTTAGCGGCTCAAGGACGCCGGCCATGGGTTGCGCCCCGGTTACCTGTGATTTCACTACTTCCATAACCCTGCTATCCGGCGCTGCCGTAACAAATTATAACTGGAATTTTGGTGACGGAACTATTATATCGGGAAACAATTCCCAGGTCAGCCATACATACGCTGGTGCAGGCGCTTATGCCGCGACTGTTAGTATCCAGACCAACACCGGGTGTACGGCCAGTTACCGTTTCGACTCCGTTTATTTTGGAACTCCGCCTGTTACGGTTTCTGCCTACACGGCCACTCCGGTTGTGTGCGGGTCAGATAAAGCCAGGTTTGTGGCGATTGCCCAAAATGCGAGCAGCTACGATTGGGATTTCGGGAACGGGAACATTGTTAGTACCACCGATACTTTTGTGGAACGCAAATTCAGTTCCCTGGGTTTTCACCGGGTTTTGGTGACGCCCAAATATTACGACTGCCCCGGAAGGACAGACACACTTCAGGTGGAAATTGTTGGCGTAATTGCGAAGTTCTTATTTAATAATACCTGCAGCGACCGGAAAACATTTTCATTCCGCAATAACAGTGTGGGTAATATCACATCACTTGTATGGGAAATCGGCGAGCCTGTAACACAGCAATACAATACAACCGATATCCGGCACCGGTTCCCCAATGCCGGTGCCACAGCAGTACGTTTGAAACTGGAAGACAATGTTACTGGTTGCGTTGATTCAGCCAATACAAGGATATATACCGCAGACCCATGGCTTGTGGCTTCCGGCCGTTCCATTTGTATCAACAGCGATGCCAGGTTCAGGATTGACCGCAACTATACCAATCCGAATGCCACATATACATGGAATGTACTTGGCGAAACAACAGGCGCCATCAGCCAGCCGGAACTAACGGTTAGGACTACCCTACATGGACTTTTCCAGACAAATTACGTCATCATCAACAATGGAAACGCATACTGTCCTGATACGGTTTCCCTTAATTTCCCGATTAATGTAAAAGGTCCACTTCTTGAATTCAGCGCCCCTGAAAATACCTGCCTGAACCAGGCTTTGATCCTCACCAACCATTCCAGGCCATTCTATCCAACCGATACCATACGTTCATGGCAATGGTCGATGGGTGATAACTTAGGCCAGAGCAATGCGTTTACACCTGACCCATATTTGTACCAGCAGCCCCGTGCCTACCAGGTAAGCCTGGCCGCTGTTGACATCAACGGTTGCCGGGATACGCTGACCAAAAGGGTATCCATCAGGCCCATGCCTTTTTTGTGGATCATACCCAGGAATGATACCATTTGCCAGGGACAATCATCTTCATTTATCGCATATACAAGTGATGATTTACTCTGGTCGAGCACAGAACAATTGTCATTCTGCAGCACCTGCGATACGGTGACTGTAACCCCTTTGCACGATGTATTTTTCCGGGTCAGCGCTACCAACCAATATCAATGTGTCAGTTACGACAGCGCTTCCGTTCATGCTATTGAACCATTCACGGCAAGAACGAGAATGTCTGATACAGCCATTTGCCTGAATGAACGGTTACGGTTAGACGCAGATCCAAAAGATAAAGTGATTGAATGGAGCCCTGCGGATCAAATGAGCCAGTCGAATGTGTATAACCCAATGGTCTCACCCCGGCAAACCACTACCTATATTGCCCGGCTAAGCGACTCTACGGGTTGTTTTAGCAGCCAAACACAGGTCAGGGTGATTGTTAAGTCGAATCCCACTGTGGATCCCGGGCCCGACCGCTACCTCAGCTACGGCAGCCCCTTCACGTTGCAACCCAGGTACAGCAATAATGTTCGTCAATATTTATGGACACCGGGCGATTCCCTGAATTGCGCGACTTGCCCCAATCCCTCAGGATTTGCGTACAGCAGTAAAAAATACACGGTTTCCGTTACGTCCGACAGCGGCTGTACGGCTAAATCAGATGTCAACATTTTTGTAGAATGCAAAGGCGCCAATATTTTGATGCCCAAAGCTTTCTCCCCTAATAATGACAGGTTGAACGACCGATTCTACCCAATTGCAAAAGGTTTGCGCAACATACAGCGTTTCAGCATTTTCAACCGGATGGGCGAACCAGTTTTTGAAGCCCGTAATTTCCAGCCAAATAATCCTTCAAACGGCTGGGATGGCCTGTTGCGGGGAAGCCCCCAAGCCGGCGGTGCCTATGTTTACTTCATTGAAGCGGTTTGTGAAACCGGCCAAATCATTAATGTCAAAGGCAACGTACTCCTGGTGCGTTAAAAGGCCCATCCCTAAAAAATCCTAAAATTTTGTGAATGGTTTTACGAGTTGGTAAAAATCCAATACATTGCATTACGAAAATCATCGTAAAGGATATGAAAGCGACCAAACCCACTGATAGTGAACTCGAAATTTTGTCCATTTTATGGGACAAAGGGCAGGCAACCGTTAGGGCCGTGCATGAAGAATTGAGTAAAACCAAGGAAGCCGGTTATACCACTACCCTGAAGCTCATGCAGATCATGTTTGAGAAAAAGCTGGTGAACCGTGATGAAAGCAACAAGACACATATTTACATTCCGGCTGTTTCCCGTGAGCACACCCAACAACAAATGTTGCACAGGATGATAGACGGGCTTTTTTCAGGCTCTTCCACAGCCTTGGTCATGCAGGCATTGGGAAACGCCGATGCGTCGGAAGATGAACTAAATAAGATCCAGCAATTAATTGAAGCATTGAAGCACAAAAAATAATATGCGCCTATGTGGTCTCACATCAGCCATAGCCTTTTATTGACATTATTGCACAGTTTCTGGCAGTCGGCCCTCCTCCTGCTACTTTACCTGGGTATACGCAATCAGCAACAAATATCTGCCCGGGGCAGGAAAAACTTACTGCTGCTTTTCTTGACGGTACAAATCTTTATCTCTTTATCCATGTTTGGCTGGCTCATGTACCAGGGCGCGGGCAAGCCATCAACGCTGTCATTATTTTCAAACACTATCCCCGGATTTGTTGACATCATACCTGTGTCACTTTCGGTGCTTTACATGCTGGCTGTAATTTGGCAGGTTGCCCGAACCATATATCAATGGCATAAGCAACAATCGCGTTTCAAAAAAGGATTCATTGAGCCATCACAAGAATTAATTTCATTTGTACAAAGAAACGCTTTAACCCTTGGTATCCGGAAACCGGTGGAGGTTTGGTTTACGGATCAGGTGATGACACCGCTCACCTATGGCTTTATCAGGCCTGTGATATTATTTCCCATCGCATTATACAATCAGCTCAGCATGGATGAATCAGAAGCACTTTTACTGCATGAGCTTTCTCATATCCGTGAGCACGACTTCCTTACAAACTGGATGATCGTTATAGCGGAATCGCTGTTCTTCTTCAACCCATTCATTCAACGCTTCATCCGTGAATATCAACTCGAACGGGAGTTTACATGCGATGAGCTTGTGGTTAACAGCCATTGCCAACCGGTTTTATATGCTGAAGCCTTGTTAAAGACAGCCCGCTTCTCGCATCAAAGCCTTCGGCTTGACATGGCCGCCGTTTCCGGAAATGACATGTTGCTCTCCAGAATTATAAGAATGACAAAAGGCCAGGAGCAAATGACAGCATCAGTTTCTCGCAAACACTTTAGTAAATTGTTGGCTTTAGTATTGCTCATGTTGAGTTTTACCGGGTTCTGGTTCCTAAACAACCTCAATCCCGGAAAAAAAATATCAAAAAATCCGACAGCAGCATTGCCCGTTTCCGGCAACAAGCCCTTCAATGATGATTACAAGAAATTATATTTATTGAACAAAAACGCAGGCGCAATGGTGATGGTGATTGGCGATGAACCACAGCCGGCCCGGGAATCAGATCTGAAGCCTTCGGATAAACCAGCAGCCCCGGATCCATTGGATATGGCTTATAAACCGGTGCAAAACACGGAACAGCCTGAAAGCCCCGCGATGAATACGGATATGCAAATCATTCCGGTTGCCGTACAGGAAAAACAGGATGAGCCTGCAAAGGAAATCATTATACAGGATGAAGATCCTGAAAGCGGATTGAAAATCACCAGGGCTTACCGGCCATATTTGGAAGACGGTGAATGGAAAGCTGAGCTGCTTTGGGTAATGACCGAAGAAAAGCCCATGCCGGAAGCGTTGAGGCTTTTCCTGCAAAATTTCAGCAGGACAATATTTAACTAATTTGTTTCAAAAAGTTCGTACAGGCGTTTCAGTTAGACACAATTCCTTCTACCATATATTCCTCGGGCAGGTGTCGCCATACTTATTGCCTAACATAAAACCCACCATCACTTCATGTGTATTTCCCGTGTAGTTCCTCAAACGGCTGGTGGTGGCCACTTCGTAGGAATATGATACATTGAATGTATTGGATATATTTACGCCAACCATGGCTGAATAACCTGAAATGTAATCAGACCACCGGTAGCTCCCCCCAACCCATAACTGATCGAGATATTGCAATTTGGCATTGAAATGCCCGCCCATCAGTTGTGGCTGCCAGTACTGGATCATCACGGAAGGGATCAGGTTGAGGTCGCTGTTCAGCATCAGCCTGTATCCTGCTGTTAGGAAATAATTGGGCGTATAAAACGCGCCAAACGCGTCGTTGTTCACAAAGCGTTGCTTGCCCGGGATAATGTTCAAAACGGAAAGGCCCGCAAAATATTTATTCGAGTATAACCAGAGCCCGGCGCCCAATTCCGGCCTTAACCTTTTCAATTCGCTGTTGGCATAACCAACCGCTGGATCATTGGGATCCAGGTTGGCAAAATCAATTTTGGCACGGTCGAGGTAAACACTGGAAATGCCCGCGTTCAAGCCGGCAGATAAACTTGTTCTAGGCCCCAGTGGCAAATGATAGGCGTATGACGCGTAAAACGACCAACGATTGATATATCCTGCCCTGTCGTTCAGCATGGTTACACCCACACCATGATGCGGTTCAGGCGCCGTATATGAATCCCAATATTCACTGCCCCTCGGGTTTATACCCTTAGGTTCAAAAGATAGCGCGTTGGTTCGCATATCCTTTTTGTTGATGGGCATGTGGGCCGTGATATAACTTGTCACCGGGGCCCCATTAATGCCTGTCCACTGGTTTCGGTAACTGAGCTTGATGTCAGTATAATTTTCTATTCCGGCGATTGCAGGGTTAAGGATATAATTGTTCAGTATATACTGGGTGTAAGAAGGTTTGGCCTGTGCAGAAACTTTCATTTCCCTCAAACCAAAGCCAAGGCATAACAGTCCAACAATCGTCCATTTCATATTTCGGTTCATAAATCCCTGGCTGAAGAACTAATTATTTAATGATGGTTACATAACCTGTAACCGGTTTACGGCCACTTTCGGGTTCAATAATATAATAGTAAGTATCCACCGGTAAAGGCTTTCCATTGAATGTACCATTCCAGGGTTGCAGGTAACCATTCCTGGTTTCAAAAACCTTCTGTCCCGTACGGGTAAACACCTGCACTTTGGCATTCGGATAATCCTTCAGGTATTGTATTTCCCAACGTTCATTGATGCCATCTCCATTCGGCGAGAACGTATTGGGTATCCTTGGGTTTTTCAATACCCTTACCCAAACCTGGTCACTGATCGGGCAACCGCCCCTGGCCGTTACCGTTAGTGTGTACAGGATATCGTCAATGGCCGTACTGGTAGGCCTGAGTATCCTGTTATTGTTCAGGTACAGGTTATTGGTTTGGTTGTTATCCCTGGTCCAAACAAATTCGAGGTCATTGCCGCTGGCTGTGCCTTCCAGTAAAACGCTGTACCCTTCAAGCAATTCCTTATCTGGGCCTGCATCGGCTACCGGGAATGGATAGACGGTGAAGAAGCGGCTTACCGTGTCGCTGTTGCAACCAAAACTGTTGACGATATAATGCTGCACTTCGTATGTACCTGTATCGGTATATATATGTTCCGGGTTTTGCTGTGTGGAACTGTTCTGATCACCAAAACTCCAGTACCATTGATTGAAACTTCCGTCAGCAGGGTTGCTTTGATCTATGAAGGTTACATTATCGCCCAAACATATACTTGGCTTATTGATGCTGAAGCCAGCATCGGGCTGCGGATGGATACTGTTCACTACAATACTTGTATCGTCAATACAACCATCCCCGCTCCTCACCCTGAGCCTTACGGTAAAAGGCCCTGTGCCTGCATAAATATGCACCGGGTCCTTGGCCGTGGATCCATTATTCTGCAAACCGCTGGCCGGGTCGCCAAAGTTCCAGGTATAAGTAAATGCATTTTCTGTGCCGTCAGCTATGGATGACAGGTTGCGGAATTGAATGCGTGCATTGGGCAGGCATGCGGTATCCGTAAAGCTGAAATTGGCCAATGGCTGTGGCTTTACATTCACCCATTTTTCCTTGTACAGACTATTACATCCACCTGCTGTTGTCACAAATAATTTCACGAGGTATGCACCCGCGGCGGCATAAGTATGTGTGAATGCCGAGTTATTGGTGCGGATAACAAGCGGTGTGCCATCTCCAAAATCCCATGTCCAGGTTACCAGTACACCGGCGCTTGCGGGAACACTCGATGAGTCTGTAAATGTGATGGTCTTTGTTTCGCAGGCCGGCAGGCTGAACCCGAAATTTGCCACCGGTGGTTGCAGGATGCGGATGCTGCGTCTTGCTGAGTCGATGCAACCCCTGTTTGATGTGTATGTATACAATATGCTGTACGTGCCGGGGCCAACTGATGACGGATCAAATACACCTGCAGCGTTAACACCTGGACCGCTGAATACAAAACTACCTGGTACGCCGCCAACTTCCGAAGCCTGTACAATCTGGAATGGAGCAATATTCAGGCAGGTATCAGGGATTGGGTTAAACTGAACCAATGGGGTTGCATTCAATGTGATATCCCTAACCTGCTCGTCAATACAGGTTTCCCCGGAAAATGCCCGGAACCGGATTTGATAGGTTCGTGTCAGCGGATTTTGAAAATTAGGATACAGGTGCGCATACACTTTACCGGGAGTTGGATCCTGGTCTATTTCCACATCACCCGGGGCGCCTAAATTATCCCAATAAATTTCCACCTTAACTACGGAACCCACATTTACGGTTGAATTATTGACGATGCGCACAGTATCGCTGGAACAAAGCCCATTGGGGTTTTGCACACTGAATCCCGCCACAGGGATGTCGCCATTCACGAAAAAGGACTGCATCACGGTATCCCGGCAACCCTGGTTGCTCGTTACAATGAGTATGACATCTTTAGTGCCGATGGTACTATAGCTATGTTGGGGGTTCTGCAAGGTTGAACTGTTGTTTGGCCCACTCGACGGGTTGCCAAAATCCCATAGCCATTGCGTGATGCTGCCACCCGCAACTGAACTGGTATCCAAAAACTGCGCAAAGGAATCATCCAGGCAAACTTCCGGGTTGATAAATCCGGCTACCGGTCGGGCATAGACGCTAACGACTTGTGTAAAAACAAGGCCCTCACAACCAAGGTCTGTTTTCACTTTAAGCGTAACCGTATAGTTTCCGGCCGACATGAACGTATGGCTGGGGTTTTGCAAAGCCGAAGTATTATCCGCCCCACTGGCCGGGTCACCGAAATTCCATAACCATTCTACAATGGTTCCCGAGTTGGGTACGGAAGCATCCAGGAAATCAATGCGCCTGGCTTCACAAGTTGGGCTCGACCAGTTAAATGATGCCGTTGGCAATTCATACACAACAAATGTGGCTGAACCGGATTGAAGCTGGCTGCAGTTTACCGAACTGCCATCTTGCACAGATATAAGGTTATAAGTGAATGTGCCGGCTGTTGCGGTAGGAACAGTAAGGCTCACAGTTGATGAACCGGCAGCGCTGCTGACTGTTTGTGATGCGCCACCATTGATGTTGTATGTAAAAATATATGGTGCTGTACCACCTGCCCCTGTAAATGTCACCTGGGGCGCCGTGGTATTCCTGCAAACATTCCGGCTGCCACTAATGCTGGCTGTAGGCAATGGGTTTACCTGCACGGAAACAGATGTATTGCTGAATGTCCTTCCACAACTGTTTGCTGTACCATCAGTAACACTTAACAGGTTGTATGTGTACGTGCCGGGTGTTGATGTGGGTACAGCAACTGTTGCCGCTGTGGAAGCGCCTGTTGTACTTACGGTTTGCACGGCGCCGCCATTGATATTATAACTAAATGTGTATGGGCCTGTAGTGGTATTTGTGACGTTAAAACTAACCAACGGGCTTGTTGAGTTCTGGCAAATGGTTGTATTACCACTGATGGAGGCGTTAGGCGTTGGCAATACCACAACTGTTGCTGTTCCCGATTGCGCGTTAAAACAACTATTTCCGGTGATACTCTCCAATGTATATAAATAAGTACCCGGGACAGATGTTGCAACCGGCACATTTACAATGTTACTTGTAGCAGACGTGGCAGTGAGCGAAGGCCCGCCATTTATATTATATGAGAAAGTATAAGGGGCTGTAGCATTGGGCGTATTAAATGTAATGTTGGGCGATGGGCTGTTTTGACAAACGGTGGTGCTGCCGCTGATGCTTGCCGTTGGCAAGGCACTGATCACCACCTGGCGTACACCGGTATCACTCAGGCATCCCACATTACTGATCATGGCAAACTTCACTGTATATGTTCCGGGAGCAGTGTACAGGTGAACAGGATTGCGTACACTATCCCGGGTCCCATCTCCAAAATCCCAATACCATTTATATGAATATGTGCCCGTTTGATAAGCTGTAGCATCGTTAAACCTGACAGAATCTGTAAAACATCCATTGTTTATCCAAGTAAAATTTACGGAAGGCGGGTCATAAACCGCGAGGTTGAAATCGCGCACCACGCTGTTTCCACAACCTTCCGAGTCAGTTGTACCTGCGGTGATGGTAATGGGGTATCCCGGGTTGATATTTGAAGGCGCATAAGTGTACATGGTAGGCAACTTATACCGCCAAACCCTTTTGGTGCCGATCAGATAAGTGCTGTCGTTGATCGAAGCCGGGTTGCTGATCGTTACATTCGGTGTTTGAAAACCATTGAAATCCCATTGGAGTGATGTGGGTTGAAAAGGGAATGTTACGCTCAGGAAAATGGGCGTACCTGTGCAGGCTACCGGGTCTGGCACCAATGACAATGGATTAATGGGTGTCAAAAAATTGTAGAGGTCACGGATATTTGTTCCGGCATTATACCCATAAGATTCCGCGCTGCCAAACCCGTACGCGATCGCGTTGAATCCTGAGTCAGACTCAATGCGGTGCTGCCCGGCGGTCACCGTGGCAATCAGGTATGAGTAATTCGGATCCTGGGGGTGCACGGTAAACAATGCAGGGTTAACGGCCACCCCATCCAGTTTAAACGAGCTGATGGCCGTTCCTCCATTGGGGATGATCACATTATAGTAATGGTTATTAATATTAAAATTGGGCGTAGCGTTCCAAATTACCTGCGAGATGTTTTGTTCAACAGGGCTCAGGTAAATAACTTCCGGGTCACCGGGGGTTCCATTTCCACATGCACCTTGTGATGTTACATATTGCGCGACGCAAATGGGCTGATCAGCTTCAATGCGTTGTGGTTGGGATGTAGCCGCGAGTTCATAGTAAAAATTATTCTGCAACGGCACAGCAATGGGAGCACCGTTTACAGTTACTACGGTTGCCGGGTCGGTTACGCAGATCCTGAATTTGTTGTTGATCAAACTCAGCGGAGTTGTGGTTCCCGTTCGGGTTGTCAGGTATTTTTTTCCCCAGGCACTCTTGGGAAAAGCCTGTACCATATAGTTATCTGAAGACGAGGAGTTGGTATTACAAGTGATGCTGATGCGGCCGCTGCCTGAAAATACGGCAATACGTTTACATCCGCTGGTGCCCGTACTGATGCTTCGGATACGCGACCCTGTTAGGTCAACCCCTCTGAAAGGGTTGAAACTGGTGGTCAACTGTCCCATCAGGTTATAGACCTGTCCTTGTTGAAGGGTTATCGTAAATGGCACCCCTGCAGGCCTGTTCAGGGTAGCCGCGCTGGGTGTGATCTCCACCGTTGTGGTTCCCGTATCGGTTGCAATCACATAAAACCAGCAATTGGCATTATTGGTGTTGGAAGTATTTTCGTAATTGATGGAATAGTATTCTTTACCCAGTGTATTGGTGGGAAATAAAATAGAAGCGCCGGATACATTGGAATTATAAATATGCGCATAGGCCACAATAGGCCGGTCTGCCGTTATATGGATGCCTTTGTTTTCAGGTGTTGTTGATTCCGTCACAAGACGAACATCGCCTAAACCAGCTTTGGGAATCGGATTGGAAGTTAAAACCTGGGGCAATGCACCGCTCGTGAGGGTTTGCGTATAGCCTGTACCGGGGATATTAATGGTGATATTCGTTACCTGATCTGTGGCAAAATACAAAACCATTTCCTGCGCATTGCCGTTTGTCATGATCTGGTGATAGCCATACCCTACCCAGAAATCCTTCCCCTTATTGGAAAAATCCTGCGCATGCAGGCTTACAAATGCCAGGTAGCAAATGAAGAATGCGTATAATTTTCTCATTTACAATAATATAATAAGTTGGTCAGCCTAATGGGATTGTTGGATGAGCCTTCAAAGGGTGGAAATGCAGCCTGAAAGTATTGGAATTCTTCCATACATTTCAAAGTTGTTAAAGATACAAAAAAAAGGCCGCATAGACATGCAGCCCTTGTTAAGAATCTTTCGATTCTGTAACCCCCAAAGAAAACGCGTTTATGAATATTTTTTGTGTTGTTTTGGTTGGTGCCTGATGACAGGAATCAACGCCCATTGAGCCGGCATTCCAGCCTGTTCCCTTTCCGGCAAAGACTTTCGCAGCATGCGTTTCAGCCTGGCTACGAGACCCCCGGAGAGGGATTTTTTCGATGGACGTTGATCCTTTTTCATACAGGAATAGATGGTTTGGTTAACTGCCCTGTTTAAGGCACTACAGCCAACAGGAGCGATATTTGGGCAATGCCCTTGATGAAAAACCCTGTGTATAGGTACGGTTATACGATTGAATATATCAATACAGGGCTTTACAAAAGAATTGGGATTGTTTGGATAATACCGTTAAGCTAGGGCCGCTTGATATTATAAGTTGGCTTTTACCACAGAACTGTAGGTAAAACTGCCATCCTTGTTCACCTGTTTCATACGGTAGTAAACCTGTGCCTGGCCCTGGCAATCAGACTTCTTATCACGGAACTGAAATGCTTTTTGTGCGTTGGCGGCATCAAAACCATCCATAACGAGACCTACGGTTTTGAAAGACTGGCCATCAAATGACCTTTCCACTTCATAATGATTGAAACCTGCATCAGCGGCGGCCATCCATTTGAGGCTCACCCATTTTTCTGAGGTTTGAACTTCAAAACTGGCCTGCGGTTCGTTGCCTGTTTTGTTTGATGCGAATGATGTTTGTACAGACAGGGTAAAAATAACTACTGCCAATACTTTTGAAAGACTGGGGGTAAAAAACTGTTTCATTTCTTTGTGGTTTAATATTTTTTTGAAAAAATATCGGCCATCAAAGGATGTTCATTGGAGACAGTTCGTTCGTGGGAGATTGGAATCAGGGTAGGATCTGGGATAAGCGAGGTAAGCGTCATTTCCAAATCTGAGACAAACATAGAAACTGTTTTTTAGAATTCATAGCCCCCAGCCCAAATTTTCCCATTTTTTCCGGAATAGGCAATGGATTGTCTT
>ERZ761602.1041-NODE-1041-length-53939-cov-10.517835_pt1 | contig 53939 bp, 35 predicted proteins | sample MGYA00512165_ERZ761602 | MGnify/ENA primary metagenome ERZ761602 (study PRJEB28899, sample SAMN02445085) | bioreactor sludge metagenome | biome: EBPR sludge; isolation source: Thorneside wastewater treatment plant | place: Australia: Brisbane, Thorneside...
GCGCCGAAGATGGGCGATAGCCATTTCATCGACCGTGACGGCAAGAAACACGCCGAAGCGACCGGTGGTCGCTACAGCTGCGTGCAGTGCCACGTGCCCCAGGTCGACGCGCCGCCACTGGTCGACAACACTTTCAAGGGCGATGCCGTCAAGAAACCGGTCCAGAAGAACTGAGGCAGGGGCTGAGGCGGGGAGTCGCCGGCAAGAAGCCGCCGCCGGCACTCAGCTGTGCAAAACCAGCAAGCCGCCTTGCTGCTGCTGCCCCCAGCGTCACTCGCGCGGGTCAACGTTCCAGATCGTGCTCACCACAAAGGCCGAGCATCTCCTTGCGCGCCGCGTCACGCAGACCCACAGCAGCCGACCAGTCGTCAGCCGCCGGCGCCAGCAGCGATCCGACGGTTAGTGCCAGGCGACCACGCCGTGGCATCCAGGTCTGATCGCGCAGAATCGCTCGCGAACCACATAGGCCGGCCACCACTACTGGCGTCCCGGCCCGCGCAGCGGCAACGAAGGCCCCCATTCGGAAGGGCTTCAGCCCGGCTTCTCGAGAAAAGGTTCCTTCCGGAAAAATGACCAGATTCTGCCCCCGCCGGAGCGCCGCGGCGATCTCGTCGACATCCTCGGCACTCCTGGAGGCCGCGAAGCGCTCGACGAACAGCGTCCCGAGCGCGCTCAGGAAAGCATGTATCGCCGGCTGTTCGACCAACTCCCGTTTGGCGACAAAGGCGTAGGCCCGGCTCGGCGGCAAGGCCGCGCAAAGAGCCAGCGCATCGAGATAACTGCAATGATTGACCAGCAACAAATGCGGCACTGTCGGCAGGTCTGCGACGGCGCTGATCTGCAAGCGAATCCCGGCCAGCGCGAAAAACAGCCGCGCCGCCCGGTGCACCAGGCGGCGTCCGCTCGCCGGTGAGCGCAGCAGCTTGCCGAGGAGCACCACCGCCGCTGCAGTCGGCACGCCGAGGACGAGAAAAACGCTCCAGCACCAGACGCCATAGACGCGTCGGCCAAAGCGCCGCGCCGCCTCCCCCAGACGCGCACGCAGCGAGGCCACACCGAGGCGCAACATCTGTTGCCGGGCTGGCACGGTGGGCGCACCGATCAAGCCATTCTCGTAGGCGTCGCGCGAAGCGTTGCGACGAATCTTGCCACTAGAGGTCTTGAGCACCGAGTTCGCTGGCGCCAGGACAATTTCGTCAGCAGGCATGCCGATTTCATCAAGTGCAGCGTCGCTGATCTTCTGCCGCAGGTCATCGAGCACGCTTGCCTCTTGCTCACGCGTTTCGGCCAGAATCACCAGCCGTTCGCTGGCAGTGCGCGCATCCTTGCTGGCAAAAACGGCCACACAGCCCTTGCGCACACCCGGAATATTGCCCACCGCCTGTTCGAGCTCGTAAGGGTAGAGGTTTCTTCCGCCGCGGATGATCAAGTCCTTCACCCGACCGGTCAGATAGATCTCGCCAGCGACGGTGTATGCGAAGTCGCCGGAGTCGAGCCAGCCGTCGCTAATCAGCGCCTGCGTCGCCTGCGGGTTGCGATAGTAGCCGCGTGTCGCCGACGGGCCGTGGAACTGCAGTCGTCCGACGCAGCGATCGGGGAGCTCGCAGCCTTCCGCATCGACGATGCGGATTTCATGCCCGGGCAGAGCCCGTCCACAGGCGGGAACGCACATCGCCTGGCCATCACTTCCGGAGACCGGAACTGCGCATTTCCGATTGACCAGTTCTTCGCGCTCGATTCGATCGATCAAGGGACCGCGCTCCAGTGCCGGGAAAGCCAGCCCGACCGAGCATTCGGCGAGGCCATAAACTGGCGTAATCGCCTCACCGAGAAGACCGTAAGGAGCGAAACGTTCGCCGAATGCCTGCAGGGTTGCCGGGCTCACCGGCTCGGCACCGTTCAGGGCCAGGCGCCAGGATGAGAGATCAATTCCCTGCAAATCGGCGTCGGCAATCTTTCGCGCGCAGAGTTCGTACGCGAAATTGGGCGCCGGGGAAATCGTTCCGCGGTGATCGGAGATCGCCCGCAGCCAGCGCACCGGGCGCGACAGGAAGGCCAGCGGCGACATCAACACCAGCGGCATGCCGAAATAGAGTGGGCAGAACCACGCGCCGATCAGCCCCATGTCGTGATAAAGCGGCAGCCATGAGATGAAGACATCGTCACTGCTGGCCTCGCAGGCCGCCCCCATCGCACGCACGTTGGCCAACAGGTTGGCGTGGCTGAGCACGACGCCCTTGGGGTCGCCGGTGCTGCCCGAAGTGTACTGCAGGAACGCAATGTCGTCGGCTTGCGCGCGATACAGCAGTTCGATCGGTTCGCTATCGAGCTCCGCTGGCGTGAGCACTTCACTCAGACTCGGCGCCTCACGGCGCAGCAGCGCGGCAACGCCTTTCGCCTGCGGTACGGTAATGATGAACACCGCTTCGGCGTTGGCGAGAATACGCGCGTGCCGGCACAGGTGATCCTCGATCTGCGCCAGCCGCGCCGGCGGATAGATGGGCACCGGAATTCCGCCAGCGAGCAGCACTCCGAAAAAGCTGCTCAGATAATCGCGGCTGGTGGGCAACATCAGGGCCACCGTTTGTCGCGGCAGCAGCCCGCGCGTCACCAGGCCCGTGGCGATGCGGCGCGACTGCTCGAACAGATCGGCGTAGGAGATCGCCTCGGGACGGAACTCACCCCCCTCGCCGCCACTTCCGTAGAGCAGCACGTGTGTGCGCTGCGGATGGTGTTGCACATGCCATTCGAAGACGTCGACCAGCGTCATCGCCTGCGTCGGAACGCTGATCGGGCCACTGGCTGTCGAGGCATCGGCCACCGTCGGCGAATGCTCTTCGCCGCTGGCGGTGGCAATGAAGCGCAGCAAGTCCTGCGCCGTTTCGGCTTCGGCCAGCGCCGCTTCCGGCAAGGAGCAGCCGAACTCAATGCCGACCCGCAACAGGAGCTCGACGCGCGCCAGGCTGTCCAGGCCAAGGTCGCGCTCGAGGTGACTGCCGAGGCCTACGCGTGCGACCCGTCCCGGGCGTGTCTCGGCGACCAGGGCAGTGAGCACGCCCAGCAGACGCTCCGAGGTCATCGGCGATGCTTGCGGCTGCGCTTCCTGCGACTGCGCTGCGCTCACGGTCTTGGCTCCCGGCCCGCGCCAGTTCCAGCGCACAGCAATTGCCAAGCGGCGATGCAGGACCTACTTCCCTGCCGGTGTTTACTATCTGTCATCAATTTCACCGATACGAATGGCCTCGGTTGGACACGGCGCGAAGCAGGCGGCACAACCGGTGCAGCGCGAAGTGTCCACCACCGGCAGCGATACGCCGCCCAGCCGCGGCACGAAGCGAATAGCGCCGGCCAGGCACTGGTCGCCGCAAACTCGGCACTCGATCTGCTTGGCCGCCAGGCAGCGCTCGCCAATCGAAGCGCGCAGCGACCACGGCGGCTGCGCCGGTACCCGCTGCAAGGCGCCGGTGCGGCAGGCATCTACGCAAGCCGCACAGAACGAGCATTCGCCACGCCTGAAATCAAGCACCGGATAGCCGCTATCGCTGTTGCTGATGATGCCCGTTGGACACACCGGCTGGCAATCAGTACAGCGCGTGCAGGCCTGCAGAAAAGCGGCTTCGGCAAGCGCCCACGGCGGCCTCAGCGCGGCCGGGCGGCGCGAAAATCGGCCACGGAGGAAATTGCGACGGCTGCTCGGGTCGGTCACCGGGCGAGTCCAGGTTCGACCCGCAGCGCTTGATCAGGCCGGCGTACGCGGCAGCACTCGCCGGGCAAGCGGGCTTGGGCGATGGCAATCAATACGCTGTCGGTGTACCGCCGGCACCGGCTCGCCAACGGTCTTCAAAGAGCACTTCGTCGAGCGGCAGGCGGCTGCCCCAAGCTTTTGATTCAAGCACCGGCTGCAATGGAAACTCGGTCACCGGACCAAGGCAAAGAATGGCGATCGGACGGCTGCCAGCTGGCATCTCGAGCAAGTCGGCAACTGCTTCAGGGTCGAAAAACGAAACCCAGCCCAGGCCGACACCCTCGGCCCGCGCCAGCAGCCACATGTTCTGGATGGCGCAGGCCGTCGACGCGAGGTCCATTTCCGGCAAGGTGCGGCGGCCAAAGATATGTGCCTCGCGATCCGGCATCAGCGCCACCACCAGCACTTCGGCGCACTCGCGAATACCCTCGATCTTCAACTTCAGGAACTCGGCAGCGCGCGTCGGCAGGCTTGCAGCGGTCGCCAGGCGTTCAGCGTCGACGATGCGCCACAGCGCCTCGCGGGTCGGGGCGCTGGCGATACGCACGAAGCGCCAAGGCTGCATATAACCCACCGACGGCGCGCGATGAGCGGCCTCGATCAGGCGACCAAGCAAACCTTCGGGGAGCGTCCCCTCGGCAAACTGCCGGATATCGCGACGCTCGCGGATAACCCGCTCGATGGCGGCCACATCCGCCGCCGGGTAACGGTGCTCACTCATCGGCAGGCACGCACGCTTGACCGGCGGCTGACGCACACCGCCCACTTCGCGAAGTAAGGCACGGGCCGCCGCTCATCCCTGGCGCAGGTTCTGGTTTCGGCATCGAGCCGAGGACTGCCGGGCACGGCCGGGTCGTCACACATGCAAAGCTCTCCAATGGTTGCGGCGATCACGCTTGGGCGCCAAAGTCTACCAGACTGGCTATGCCTGCGGCGAGCGATCAGCAGCAGCTTGCACGGACGGCCGGCGAGGGGGGACGGCAACACTTCCGTCGCCACGCCAGCGAGCCGGTAGCTGGCAAGGAGATTCAAATGCCCGCTCCATCGGTGCGCGGAATAGCGCGCGTCCGTATCAGGTCGCTCGCGCAGCAGCAAAAGACGACGGCTGCGAATGTTCCCGCCTGCCCGACGGCCGCGCCTGTTGACCGACGACCTGGCTTTGCCAGATCGGCTGCGCCGACGCCTACCTCTGTGGCAACATATCAGCTCGATCGCAGCACTGGCGCTCGCAGCTTCACTGGCGGCGCGATGACCACCAAATCCAGCCACGATGGAGCAACCCTTGAAAATCACTGCTTACCTGCTGCTGCTCATCCTGCTGAATGGGTGCTCGGCCGGTCGATACTACAAGGCACAACAAGAACATCGAGAATCCCGCCTGCACACATCGGGGAAAGACAGCGCTCTCGCGCGCGAGATTTCAGCATCCTGTAAGACGCCACACCAGGAGTTGGAACAGCTAAATATCAATACTGTTTTTGTCCACCCAGGCATGCTGTGGCTTGATTTCAACTGCGGCAACAACGTCACCGCCGAGAGCGCCAAGATACTGGTAGAGCATGGATACGCGAAAGATTACCAGGAGCTGTGTGACCGCAATCCGGAGAGGATCGGTACACGCATGCAGGAGGAAGCAGGAACCCGCTTCATTGGCCTGCACTACAGCCTGGGAGGTCGCCCACAGCTCATCGCCAGCACCCTGTCCACTGTAGCGCAGGCCAGACAGAAGAGTGGCAAGGGTCTGGTCTACTATCCTGTCCTCGTTGATCCTTTTGACATAGAGCAAGCCAACACACTGCTCGAACTGGATGCGCCTCATCTCGGGCAGATGTTTATCGTTCTCTCTGCGGAATACTCTCTCCTGCGACCGAACATAGAAGGACTCCGGGAGGGCATCCGCGACAGTCCAAAAGTGCATCTGATCTATGCCGAAGATTTTGGAGAGAACTGGGGACACTTCGACGAACTGGAAAGCGTTCTTTCAGCTGATAATGTTTCCCGGTTTCGGGAAATATTCTTCCTCATTGCCGAGACCGTTGTAAATGGGTATTCCTCTGCCGATTTCGAAAAGCGTCTTGCGCTGCTTAAAATAAGATTCGCCCTCGAAGATTCTAGGCCAATCAGCATCGCCTGGTTACAACTGGCTCAGGAAGTACCATGCGCGAAGGGGTCAACTCGGACTGTCGCCGCGAATATAGAAAACCGGTGAACAGGCACCATGAAATCGCCTCCTGCTCACGAGGGCCAGGGCGCCTGCACGTCCTCAACCGAGCCAATGCCGCGGCGTGCGGGGGAGACTGCGGCTGGCGCGCGGCTAGGCCCGCCGCGAACGCGCCACCAACATCACGGAGCACGGCCGTCCACCCTTTGGTAAGGGCAGCAAAGGCGTCGCCAGACGGGCAAGCAGATAGCTGACGACCAGATTCAGGTGCCACCGCCAGCGATGCGCGAAATAGCGTTCGCCCAGGCCGGGACGCGCGCGCAGTAGAGAAAAACGGTGCATCCAGTACACCATGGCCTCGGAGTCATGGGACGACGCCGGAATCTCGACGATCTCGACCGGCTCCACCCCAATGGCCTCGGCGAGGGCCTGGCAAGCGCCTGCCGTCCACCAACTGAGATGGTGCGGCGGCGCGTTGATCAGGAAATTGGGAATCTCGGTCAGTGGCGAGGGGTGCAGCGGCGCGCAGACGATAAGCGTGCCGCCTGGACGCAGCAGGGAGAGCAGCTGGCGAGCAAAGCCGAGCGGATCGACGACGTGTTCGATGACCTGAAAAGCGGTCACCACGTCGTAGCGCCCACGCGCTTCTTCGACATGCTCGGGCAAGCTCTGGCGGATCACGTCGCCTGCCGCCCCGGCTTCGGCAAAGGGATCGAGTCCGCGATACGTGCCCTGCGGCAGGTGTTCGCGGAAAGCGCCACTGCCACAACCGACGTCGAGCACCCGCGACCCGGCGGCAATGTGGCGGGCTGCATGGACGAACTCGCGCCGCACCTCGGAATGTGCGCTGAGCGCCGCATGTGCGGCGTGACTGGCGTAGAAACGCCGGTAGAAATCCGCGTCGCCGGCAAGCACGGGTGCAAAGAAGTACAGCCCGGTATCCGACTCGTAGAGCACCACCTGCGGTGCCTCGGGAAAAAGGTGGCTCAGGTCACCAGCGCCGGCCGCACGCCACATGGCCAACAGCACCCGCGTCGACACGCCATGCACGCGACGGCGCGCAGGCCGCCCGGTAATCGGACAAGGGGGAAGTGTCGACGAAAGCGGCATGCGCGCAGCTCAGCCGACGCCGCGCGGCGTGATCTGCAGCCGGAAATCGTAGTCCGGCCGCGAAGTCAGCGTGCCGAGCGGATTGGGCGCCCGCCCGCGACTGCGTGCGAGTTGACGGCTGCCGAGCAGCTCCGAGAGGATGGCCTGCATCTCAAGCTCGGCAAAACGTTTGCCCGGACAGACGCGCGGGCCGTAACCGAAAGGAATCATCGCCAGGCGCTCGGCACTCGCCGCCGGCGGCTCGCTGGCCAGCCAGCGCCCCGGATCGAAGCGATCGGGCTCGGGCCACAGCGCACGATGGCGTTGGATGGTCCACGGCGAAACGACCACGAAGCCGCCGGCGCAGATCGGTCGTTCGCGAAAGCTCACCGCCTCGGTCGTTTCGCGCAACAGGAAGGCAATCGGCGGATAAAGCCGCAATGCTTCATGGGTCAGCGCGCCCAACTGCCTGGCAACGGCTTTATCGGCGCCAGCAGCGGCCTGCTGCCTGTCGATATCGGCGTCGGCTTGCAGTTCCTCGCCGCCGCTTGCCGCGGCGATCACTCGCGCGGCGGCATCCTGTTCCTGCGGCGCGTCGGCCAGTTCCCAGAGCAGCCAGCTGAGCACCGAGGCGGTCGTCTCGTGACCGGCGAGAAGCATCACTGCAATCTCGTCGAGCATCGCCGTCTGGCGCGCCTCATCTTTGGCCAGCGAGCACTCTGCGCCCAACCCGACCGCTGCGGCTTCGAGCAAAGCGGCAGCGAACGGCGCACCCTCGGCCGACGGCCGCTCTTCCAGTAATGGCAGCAGGAAGCGCTGGCGGATCAGCGCGCGCATCTCGGCGCCAATCGCCGCCAGGCCCATGCCTTCGACCAGTGCCTGCTGCACGGCCGGAGCCTGACCGCCGAGCAGCAGCAGCACCGGATTGGCGCGCTGGTGGTAGGCAAAGAACAGCTCGACGAAGCGCTGCCCCTCCGCGGCGGTGAAACGCCCGCCCAGGGTCGCTTCGCTGACGATGTCGATGGTCAGCCGCGACAGCTCGCTGGGAATGGCCACCGGCTGGCCTCGCCGCTGCCAGTCGGCCAGATAGGTGCGCGTCAGCTCGCGCGCCACGCCCGTCACCCGCTGCTCGGGGACGCGCGCCAGCGCGCGCAGAAAAACGCGCCGCGCCTGCTTGACAGCGTCGCCGCCAGGCTGGCCGAAAACCCCGCCGCCGACCAAGGGCCGCAGCAGGCGCTCGAGCGCCGCCGCCTTGGGGAAAGTTCCCGCCCGATCACTGAGCAGGGTGTCGACGACGCGCAGATCGTTGGCCAGCGCCAGTTGCGTCTCAGGCAGCTCGTAGACCAGCAACTGACGCTCGACCGGTTTGCCTTTGAGGTGCCGCAGCTCGTGCGCAACCAGACGCCCCGCCAGCCGCGTCAGGACCGCCGAGCGACCGGCCAGACGACCGGCAAGGGACAGCATCAGCCCCATCGGCGACGACTCATGACGGCGATCTGCGCCGGCCCGGCAACACGATAAGCGAGATGGCCCCAACGAATGATGCGTGTGTCCACGGCCGCCAGCACCAGACTCCAGTGGAAGACATCAAGCAGCGGCTTGCACAGCGCGAGCAAGCCCTGCAGCACCGTCATGGCGAGCGGATCGGCCATGCCCAGCCGGCGCCCGACCAGCGCCTGAATGAGCACGGCCAGCAGCGCGAAGATGAGCAAAGCCAGGGTCGCCAGGCGCGCCCACCCCTGCTCGAAATTGGCCATAAGCACCCCCCAGGCCGTGACGCGACTGCTCAGCGCCAGCAAGGCCAGCCACCACAGCGACGGTCGATAAACGCGGATGATCTGGTACTGCCGGCGCCCGAAACGCCACAGCGCGACCAGACCGCCGCTCGCCGGTGTCGGCACCAGTAGCGCGCGCCGGGTCAGCACGCGCAGGCCCAGGGCGGCGGCTTGTGCGCCGAGGCTGCAATCGTCCGACAAGGTGCTGCCGAGAAGACGCGCCGCATCGAGTTTTTCGAGCGCGCGCGGCGACAGCGCCAGCGACCCGCCCCAGGTGACCGGAAAGGCTGCGAGCCGCGGCAACAGGGCAATTCCCCGGTCGATTGCGGCTGCGAGTTGGGAGGAAAGCAAGACACCCGGCATGGCGCCAAAACGCTGTCCGGCGAACAGCGGCCAGCGGTAGCCGGTGACGATATCGGCACTGCCGTCGAGCAGTGGCGTCGCCAGAGCCGACAGCCACCACGGCGGCGGCGCGATGTCCGCGTCGAACAGGACGACGACCTCGTCGCGCGCATCGATCCGCGCCAGTCCAGCGATCTGATTGCAGCACTTCTGGGCACAATCGCTTGCCTCGCCGGCGATCAGAATCTCGATCGGCAGGCTGGTCGTGCTCGCCAGTTGCAGCGCACGGGCATAGGCCGGATCATGCCTGCCCTCGACGCAGATCAACAGGCGCCGTGCCGGCAGCGTTTGCACCTCGAGCGCGCGTAGCAGGGCGGCCAGTCCGACCGCTTCACCGGTCAGCGGCAGGATCATGGTCACCGTACCGCTACGCTGCACCCTGGGCATGGACAGAGCAGACATGAAGACGAGTCCCGCCAGCAGGCCTGCCGCAGCAACCAGGAAAGCGGGCACGCATAGAACGATCAGCGTCAGAGACATGTCGCCCGTCACCCCTTGCCGCCGTCGCCCGCGCCGCTACCGGCAACGAAGCACCAGGCAGCAGCGACGAGCGGCATGTTTGCGATGCGTGCACAAGTACGGCGCCGGCCCCGGGCCCTCAGCACGTCTCACCTACGACACGAAGCCGACAGCGATCACTTCGCTCAACCGCCGGTAGTGGTCTCCGGGGCATCGCTGTCCACCGCTGCAGGCTGCTGCGCAGCCTCTGTATCGTCGCCAGCCGCTGCACCCTTGGCAGCAAGAGCGACCTGGCGCTTCTCTTCCTTCTTGCGTTTCTTCTCAAGTTCTCTCTGGCGCTTCTCGAACTGATAATTTGGTTTTGCCAAGGCGAGTCCCCCAATAGCCGCGCGAGCGGCTTGACGAAGTAAAAAGCGGGCAGTGTCGCACAAATCCGGCCAGTAGCGGCGCCCGATGTGGCGATAGGCAGCAATGCGAGTCGCGCGAGCGATTGCCACACACCACAGGCGACACGCTCATTCGAGGCACTCGTGCGACAGCATCTGCCCTCAGGCGCCCGACATTCCATCTCCTGGCAGAGATCCTGGCAGCCGGCACCAAGTCCTCTGCCGACATGTCGATCGGGTGGCGCAAAACTCGGCAGCCATCCCTCGCGGCTGCTAGTATTTACGGTGCAGATGCGCATCCCCACCACCGCGATGAAAATGTTTGGGAGGCCGCCATGGACCCTTCTGAAACGTACGATATCTTCGTCAGCTACGCGCATGCTGACAATGGCCTTGCCCTGGGGGCGTCCACTTCGGTCGGCTGGGTGACTGCGCTGGCGGCCAACCTCAACGAAGGACCGAGCGCACTCCCGAAGAACATCTTCATCGACCACCAGCTCCGGCCCGGCGACGAATTCAACGACGAGTTGCTGGACAAGGTCCGGCGCAGCCGTTTGCTGGTCCTCTTGCTGTCCCAGAACTACGTCGATTCGCAGTGGTGTGGCAAGGAGCTCGAACACTTCGTCCGCAGCCATGGTGGCAGCGCGGAGAAGCCGAGTGACGTCCTGGTCGTCGAGATCTGGCCTTTCGAGGACCTCACCGGCGTGCCGCCGATTATTCAGGCGCTGCGCAAGGGCACGATTCACGCCAAGTTCTGGTACAAGCCGGTCAACGCCGCATCGCCGGTACTCGCCGGTTACCCCAGCCCGAAAGACTGCGACGAGGAAGGCACCCGCTACTACTGGCGGATCCTGAACGAGCTGCGCGTGCCCATCGATGCCCGCATACGCGCCGCGCGCACGGTCACGGCAATGACGTCCGCAACAACCCAAGCAGACATCGCCGCCGGCAACACCCGCCCTGAATCGGCAAGGACGAACGGCAAAGCAGCTGTCGGCCTCGCGCCCCTCGGAACGGTCGTACTCGCCGACGCCACCGACGACCTCGAACTGCAGCACGGCGCCATCAGGGCGGCGCTGGCAGCCGAGGGCATCACCGTCCTGCCTGAGGGCGACTACGTCGGCTTGACGCCACAGGAATTCGACACCACGATCAGCGCCGACCTCGAACGCAGCGACCTCTTCGTGCAACTGCTCTCGGCCAGCGCCGGGCGCAAGTTCAGAGGCTTCGCGGCGCCGCTGCCACAGCTGCAATTCCAGCGCGCCCGCGACGCGCGCCGGGCGAGCATGCCGATCATGCAATGGTGCGAGAGTCTCCCAGCCCCCGACGAGATCGCAGATCCCGGACACGCCGCGCTGTTCCAGACCGAATCCCTGCGGGTTACCAATCGTACCGCTTTCCAGCGCGAAGTCATCGAACGTCTGCACGCCGAACGCACGCGTCGCGAACGCGCGGCTGTCACGCCAACGGCGCCAGCGCTCGCCAGGGTGCGCAAGCCGCTGGTCTTCGTCGACGACCTGGCCAGCGTGCCGGCCTTGACCGGCCGGCTCAGCGCGATCATTCGCGGCCAGAATTTCGACCAGCGCGGCCTGCCGCCGAACGCACCACTGGGCAACAATGGCGTCGACGTCACGGAACTCCTGCGGCCCTGTCGCGCCGGCATCACCATTTTTGCCGACCCCAGCAAGCGTTTCGCGGTCTACAACCGCCTGCTCTACTTTCTCAACCAGCTCGCCGAGAGCGGCCTGCCGCTCGAACGTTGGGGGGTGTACCTCGAAAACGGGACCGTTGCCAGCGAGTTCCGCATCGAGTCGGACGACGTGGTCGCGATCAACGAGCAGGACCTCGCCGATTTCCTGCGCGGACTGTCGCCAGCATGAAGCGCATCAAGCTCAGCCTGCCGGCACCCTACGTCGGCCTGCGCCCGTTCACCGAAAACGAGTCGCTGCTCTTTTTCGGCCGCGAGCCGCAGGTCCGTGAACTGCTCGCCAAGCTCGAACGCCGGCAGCGCTTCACCGCCGTGCTCGGTGCCTCGGGCAGCGGCAAATCGTCGCTGGTACGCGCCGGACTGATTCCGGCGCTGCACCGGGGCGCACTGCATGCCCCGGCCGGCAGCGACGCCAGTCCGCCTTGTCGCTGGAACATCTGCACCTTCCAGCCCGGCGACGCTCCACTGGCCAATCTGGCGAACGCACTGAGCGAAGACCCCCGCTGGGCTGACAACAGGGAGCACGCCGCTGCGCTCTCGTCGCTGGCGGCAATGCTCGGCACCAGCCCGCTGGCCCTGGCCGAGCTGTACCGCCAGAAAGCCGATGCTTTCGAAGGCCAGTCCCTGTTGCTGGTGGTAGACCAGTTCGAGGAAATCTTCCGCTACCGGCAGCGGAACCCCGACGAGGCCGACAGTTTCGTCGCCTTGCTCCTGCGTTCGGCGAGCGAAGCCCTGCCGATCTACGTGGTAATCACCATGCGCTCGGACTTCCTTGGCAATTGCGTCACCTTCCATGGCTTTCCCGAAGCCATCAACAGTGGCATCTACCTGACGCCGCGCCTCGCTGTCGAGCAGATCAAATCGGTCATCGTCTCGCCGCTTACTCTGGCCGGCGGCAGTATCGACCCGGTACTCGCCAACCGCATGCTCAACGCACTAAGCGGCGACGACGAACTGCCGATCCTCCAACATGCCCTGCTCTGCATGTGGCAACGCGCCAGCTCACAGGGGCGGAGCGAGATCGACGCCGATGATTTCAATGCCATCTGTGCGCCGCGCCAGGACAGCCTCGGCACCGCCGAGGGCGGCACCGGGCCATCGCTCTCGAACGCCATCGACAACCATGCCTCGGCGATCCATGCATCGCTGAGCGCCGCGCGGCGCCGCATCGCACGCCAGGTGCTGCTGTCGCTGGTCGAACGACACGAAGGCCGCGACGTACGCCGACCGCAGACGCTGCACGAGCTGCGGCAGCTACTGCCCGGGAGCGAGCACGACGACCTGCACGCGGTGCTCGACGCCTTTCGTGCGGAGAGCGCCGGTTTCGTGCTGCCGCGTGCCGGCCGGGCGATCGGCGACGACGACCTGATCGACATCAGCCACGAGAGCCTGTTTCGGCAATGGCAACTGTTCCGCGACTGGCTCGACGAAGAGGACCTCGACGTCAGCGAACTCCGCGAGTGGCAGCGGCGTGCGACCCGCTGGGAGAAGGAAGGCGGCGACCTGCTGGACGACAACGACCGCCGGCGCGCGGAGCGCTGGCGTACGCGGGTACAAAGCCGCGCCCATCCCGAGACCTGGGCCACACGTTACGAAGGGCCTGGCGCCTACGCGCTGGTCGACGCCTACATCCAGGGCAGCCTGGAATGGCACATAAAAGCAGCCGAGCGCGCGCAGGCCCTGCAGCGCCAGGCCGAGGAGGCACGCACGGCGAGGCTTGAGGCGGAGGCCGAATTGCAGCACGCGGCTGCGGAGCGCGCTGAAGGGGAACGCGCGCGCGCAGTGAAGGACCGCCAACAGGCGGAAGACTATGCGCAGCGCATTTCCCGGCGCAGCCATATCGCCATCGGCGGTTGCGCAATCGCGGTGGTCGCGGCTCTGATCGCAGCCTGGTTGGGATGGCAGGCAAACGCCGCAAAAGAAGAAGCCGAGCAGTCGAAAAACGACGCAAACTACGCAAGCTACCACGCCAAACAGTCGAAAATCCAGGCCATCGCCGCAAAAGAAGAAGCCCAAAAGCGGGCCCTTGAGAATCGCGTCAGTGAGCTGGCGATCAAGGCCGAAGAACTCGGCAGGTACAATCCCGACCAGAGCCTGCGGCTGGCGCTGGCAGTGCACCAGCTCGACAAGCCCGAGGCCAACGCCAAGGCCGACGGGATCCTCAGATCGGCGAACGCCGACTATGCGTACTCGCATGTCCTGCGCGGCCATAAGGGCCACGTGTGGAACGCGCAGTTCTCGCCCGATGGCAAGACCGCGATTACCGCCGGCAACGACGACACCGCGCGACTGTGGAGCGTGGCCGGCGGCCAAAAGTTGCACGAGCTGAAAGGCCATACGGCGCCCATCCGTAGCGCTCGGTTTTCTCCCGATGGCAAGACCGCGATCACCGCCAGCGACGACAAAACTGCGCGACTGTGGAACGTGGCCAGCAGCCAACCGTTGCACGTGTTGACAGGCCATACGGCACCCGTCCGAAGCGCTCGGTTCTCTCCCGATGGCAAGACCGCGATCACCGCCAGCGACGACAACACCGCCCGACTTTGGGAGGTGGACAGCGGCAACCCGTCGCACGTACTGCGCGGCCATGAAAGCCCGGTTCTGAGCGCACACTTCTCCCCCGATGGCAAGACCGCAATCACCATCAACAAGAACGATACCGCACGACTCTGGAACGTGGACAACGGTCAACTATTGCACACGCTGCAAGGGCATAAGCGCTCGGTTCTGAGCGCGCAGATCTCTCCCGATGGCAAGACCGCAATCACCACCAGCAAGGACCAGACCGCACGACTGTGGAACGTCGACAGCGGTCATCTACGGCACGAACTGAAAGGCCATCAGGATTGGGTCCTGAGCGCGCAATTCTCTCCCGACCGCAAGACCGTGCTCACCGCTAGCGACGACAAGACCGTGCGACTGTGGGACGTGAACAGCGGCGAACTGTTGCACATCCTGCAAGGCCATGAGGGTTCTGTCCTGGACGCGCAGTTTTCCCCCGACGGCAAAACCGTGCTCACCGCTAGCGACGACAGGACCGTGCGACTGTGGAAGGTGAACACCGGCGAACTGTTGCACATCCTGCGCGGCCATGGGAGTTGGGTCCGAAGCGCGCAATTCTCTGTCGACGGCACGACCATACTTACCGCCAGCAACGACAAAACGGCGCGACTGTGGATGCTGGACGGCAACCACGAGCCGGTAGTGCTGCGCCAGCCTCCTGGAGGCTTGGTCGGGACTACCCTGCTCTCTCCCGATGGCAAGACCGCGATCACCACCAGCAAGGACGACGAGACGGCCCGCCTGTGGGAGGTGAACACCGGCGAACTGATGCACACCCTGAAAGACCACCCGGGCCCGGTTCTGAGCGCACAGTTCTCCTGCGATGGCAAGTCCGTGATCACCACTAGCAAGGACGGCACCGCGCGAGTGTGGGAGGTGAACACCGGCGAGCTGTTGCACACTCTGAAAGACCACGCGGGCCCGGTTCTGAGCGCACAGTTCTCCTGCGATGGCAAGTTCGTGATTACCGCCACCAGCGACGACGACAATACCGCGCACCTGTGGAACGTGGACAGTGGCGAACTGTTGCACACCCTGAAAGGCCACCCGGGCCCGGTTCAGAGCGCACAGTTCTCCCCCGATGGCAGGTTCGTGATCACCACCAGCAAGGACGACGAGACCGCCCGCCTGTGGGAGGGGAACACCGGCAAACTGTTGCACACCTTGAACGAGCACACGGGCCCGGTTCAGAGCGCACGGTTCTCCCCCAATGGCAATTACGTGATCACCACTAGCCAGGACGGCACCGCGCGAGTGTGGACGGTTGAAGACGGCAAATTGTGGGACGTCCTGCAGGGCCATGATGATTGGGTCGAAAACGCGCAGTTCTCTCCCGATGGCAAGCCCCCGCTCAGGGTCATCACCGCCAGCGACGACAAGACCGCGCGATTGTGGGATGTGGTCAGCGGCCGGGAGCTGCATGTGCTGCGCGGCCATGAGCAGTGGGTCGTGAGTGCGCAGTTCTCTCCCGATGCCAAGACCGCGGTCACCGCCAGCGAGGACGGGACCGCGCGACTGTGGGATGTGGCCAGCGGCCGTCAGTTGGAAGTCCTGCGCGGCGATGACGGAGCGCTCCTGAGCGCGCAGTTCTCTGCCGACGGCAACAGCGTGCTCACCACCAGCAGGAAAGGGACGGTGCAACGGTGGCACTGCGACTCGTGCCGCCCGATCGAAGAGACCGCCACCGAAGTACTCGGGCGCGTCGGGCGCGAGCTCGACGAAAAGGAAAGAAAGCACTTCAGCATACCCGACGCGCAGCCGGGCAAGAACTGATTGGCCACCCGAGCACCCCGGCCGAAACGAGCGCCTGCCGCGCGGCACGGGTGCGTACCTTGGGGCTAGCGAGCCGCCTGCTGCGGCCGCGCCAACGCTCGCAGGCGCTAGAATGGCGGCTTCATAACGCTCGGCACACCATCCGCATGGAACAAGCCCAGCCGCCGATCATTGCCCCAACCGAGGAAACGCCTGCGCAGCAGCCGCTGCCGCGACCGACGCGCCTGCCCGTGTACCTGGCCCTCGCCTACCTGGTGCTGATCAGCTACGCCAGCCTCTACCCCTTCGCCAACTGGCGCGACCTGGGCCTCTCGCCGCTGGCCTTTCTCGGCGCCGCCTGGCCGCGTTACTGGACGGGATTCGACCTGGCGGTCAATGTCATGGCCTATGTGCCGCTTGGCTTCCTGCTGGCGCTGAGCCTGCGCCGGCTGCCCGGCCGCTGGCCGGCGGCGCTCGCCGCGCTGTGCATCGGCGCCTTGCTCAGCTTCACCGTCGAATGTCTGCAGAACTGGCTACCGACGCGCGTGCCCTCGAATCTCGACCTGGCGTGCAACAGCGCCGGAAGCGCCATCGGTGCGGTGATCGCGGTCTGGAAGGGCAAGGCCATCTTTCGGCACATCACACAGCTGCAGCAGAAGCTGCTGGCGCCGATCCCGCACGCCGAACTCGGGCTGGTACTGATCGGCATGTGGCTGCTGACCCAGCTCTCACCCGAAACGCTGCTCTTTGGCGTCGGCGACCTGCGCCAGGTGCTTGGGCTGACGCCGGCCGTACCCTATGCCGCGCCCGCCTTCTTCATGCTCGAAACCGGGGTCATCGTCTGCAATACGATTGTCATCGGACTGTTCGCGCGCACCCTGCTTGCCGAGCAGAACGCGCCACACCTGGTGCTGCTCGCCTTTTTCGCACTGGCGCTGGCGATCAGGACGCTGGCCGCGGCGGTGCTGGTCGCGCCGCACGACGCCCTGGTCTGGCTGACCCCGGGAGCCCGGCTCGGCCTGCTGATCGGCGGCGTGCTGCTCTCACTGCTGCTGATGCTGCCGGCGGCCTTGCGCATCGGCTTCGCCGGCGTCGCCTTGATGGCCGGAACGGCGCTGGTCAATCTGACGCCACCCAACCCCTATTCGGAAGCGGCGCTGGCCACCTGGCGGCAAGGTCACTTCCTCAATTTCAACGGTCTCACCCGCTGGATCGCCAGCCTCTGGCCTTTCCTCGCCCTGCCCTATCTGACCGCCCTCGGTCGACGCCTGTAGGGCGATTCGCGAACCCGCAGCGATGCGCGCATTCCGGCTTGCACGCCGGAATCGTTCGACGGGCAGGGAGCACGCGCGACTTTCACGGTAAGCCTGTCGCCCTCAGGCGCGCGCCGACTCGCGGCGCGCCCGCAGCTGCGCTTCCCAGGCCGCAAGTTGCGGCGTCCGGCGTTCGAGTTCGCCCGCCAGGCGCTCGAGCAGCTGCCTGTCTTTGGCGGTGATGCTCTGCGGATGAATGCGCTCCAACTGCAACACCAGGTCGCCGGCTGCACGTCGTCCCTTTGCCGGAAAGCCCAGCCCGGGCAGACGATACTCCAAGGGGTGCTGCGCGTCCGTGGACAGTTCCAGCGTTGTCGTCCCCGCCAGCTTCGGCACTTCGATCGGCCCGCCGCAAAGCAGGCGATAGGCGCTCACCGGTACCCGGCAATGCAGGTCGCGCCCGTGCAGGACAAACAGCGGATGCTCTGCCAGCAGGATCTCGAAGTAAAGATCGCCGGCCTTGCCCGCTTCGTCACCTCCTGCCGCGCCACTGCCCGCGGGCAGCGGCGCCTGGCCGGCCAGGCGCAGGCGCTCACCGGCGAACAGGCCGGGTGGCACGGCCACCGACAGCGTCCGTGCCTGCTGCAACCAGCCACTGCCGCTGCAAGGGGGACACTCGGTTTCGCGCAGGAAGCCACGTCCGGCGCAACCTTCGCAGACGCTGGTCCCGCCGCCGCCTCGGCTGACCCTACCGCAACCGCTGCAGCGCTTGCAGGGCACCGAATTGCGGTGTTGCACGCGGCCACTGCCGCGACAGGCGCCACAGTGCAGACCGTGCGTCAGGACAACCGTTTTCCGGCAGCCAAGGGCCGCCTCCTCGAGGCTCAGGGTCAAGGACTCGGTGACGTCTTTGCCGGCACGCTGCTTGCCAGCAGCCTTGCCGGCGCCAGAACGGCTTGCCTCGCCGCTGCTCGCGCGCGCATTGCTGGCGCTGGCTTTGCTTTCGCTGCGACTGCGTCCGCTGGCAGCCTGCGCCTGTCGCCACTCGGCCAGCCGCTGCGGATCGAGAAACAGCTCGTAGGCCGCGTTTACACGCTTGAACTCGGCCTCGGCCACCGCTGCCGGGTTCCGATCCGGATGCCAGTGCATGGCCAGCCGGCGATAGGCGCGCTTGACGTCGGCCGCAGAAGCCTCCGGGCTGACGCCGAGGACGGCAAAGGGATCTTCACAGGTAGTCATCAAGTGGACAGTTCCGGCAACCTCGGATAGCTGCCGAGACAGAGGGCATACCAGCCGACACCACGACAGCAGGCGAATTTTACGCGATCGAAGACCGCTCCTCCCGTCTTCGACCCAAGGCCATCGCTCGGCGGTACGCTTGCGGCAGGCGAATCGGGGTTAGAATCGACCGCCGCAATCAGCCAACAGCCGTCAGGAGCCCGCTCGCATGAGTTACTTCAAGCATCACGTCTTTTTCTGCTGCAACCAGCGCGGCGAGGGTGAGACCTGCTGCAACAACGTCGGCGCAACTGCCGCCCAGACCTACGCCAAGGATCGCATCGGCGAACTGAAGATGAAGGGAGCGGGCAAGGTGCGCATCAACCGCGCCGGCTGCCTCGACCGTTGCGACAACGGGCCGGTGCTGGTGGTCTATCCGGAGGATGTCTGGTACAGCTACGTCGACAACGAAGACATCGAGGAAATCATCCAGGAACACCTGGTGAATGGGCGGGTCGTCGATCGGCTACGCATCTGAAACACGGCAGCGAAGGGAAACCCAGGCCATGAAGATACAGCCCGAACACCTGCTGATCGACGGACCGGTCGGCAAGATCGAGATCACCGTCGAAAACCCCGGCGCGCCGCGTGGCATCGCCATGATCGGCCACCCCCACCCCTTGTTCGGCGGCGGCAATACCAACAAGGTGGTACAGACCCTGGCCCGTACCTTCAACCATCTCGACTACGTCGCGCTGCGCCCCAACTTTCGCGGCATCGGGCAGACCGAGGGCACACACGACGACGGCCGCGGCGAAACCGAAGACCTGCTGGCGGTGCTCGCCGAAGCCAAGTGCCGCTACGGCAATCTGCCGGTGGCACTGGCCGGCTTCTCCTTCGGCGCCTACGTGCAGACGCGCGTCGCCGAGGCCTTGCTCGAAGCCGGTCATCCGGCACAGCGCCTGGTACTGGTTGGCACGGCCTCGGGCTTCGTAGAGGGCGCGCGCCAATACCACACCAAGGCCGTCCCCGGCGACACCATCGTCATCCACGGCTCCGAAGACACCACCGTGCCACTGGCCAACGTCATCGAATGGGCCAAGCCGCTGGAGTTGCCGGTGATCGTCGTCCCCGGTGCCGATCACTTCTTCCACCGCCGCCTGCATGTCATTCGCGAAATCGTCAGCCGCGCCTGGCGGCACTGAGCGCTGACAAGGCCACTCCGAGCCGACGGGGCGTGCAGTAGTAGCCTCCGCCAACCGCCACGCGCGCCTCCGCAGCGCGCTGCGGAGACGCACGGAGCGAGGTGTAGAGGCGTAGAGGAGTACAATGCGCCCTGTGGCCACCCTGCTCGTCCTGACCAACCTCCCCGATCGACCGTCTGCCGAAGCGCTGGCCAGCGAACTGGTCGAGGCGCGTCTGGCGGCCTGCATCAATGTGCTGGCACCTTGCCACTCGATCTACCGCTGGCAGGGCGCACTCGAAACTGCCAGCGAAGTCCCGCTACTGATCAAGACCCGCAGCGAATGCTACGCGGCGCTCGAAGCAGCAATCCGCGCACGCCATCCCTATGAGCTACCGGAAATCATTGCCCTGCCGGTGACCGCCGGCCTACCCGGCTATCTCGCCTGGGTAGCCGCTGAAACGCGCCACCCCGATGACCCTGAAGACCTCTAGCGCAATGACCCGGCCGTTCTCTTGCCAGCGCCCCTCGCGGCGCTTCTTCCACCATTCATGGCTACTGCCACTGCTGCTTTCGCTGCTGATGCTGTTCCCCTGGGGCGCACGGGCCGAGGAATTCCTCGATCCGGCCATCGCCTTCAAGCCGACTGCACAGGCCATCGACGGACAGACCATCCAAGTGCGCTTCGAGATCGCCAAGGGCTATTACCTCTACCGCGACAAATTCCGCTTCGCCGCCGAACCGGAAAGCGTGCAACTCGGCACGCCAATCCTGCCACCGGGCAAGGTCAAGGAGGATCCCAATTTCGGCAACGTCGAAGTCTATTACCAGCAGGCGCTGATCCGTATTCCGGTCGAACGCAACAGCTCCGGGCCGCTGCCGCTGACCCTGAAAGTGACCTCCCAGGGTTGCGCCGACGCCGGCATCTGCTATCCGCCGCAAAGGCAGACGCTGCGCCTTGAATTGCCGGATCCGGCGACGACGCCAGCCGCTGTCGCCGCCACGCCGAGCCAGGACTTCAGCAATGACGAATCCGGACGTATCGCCCAGCTGTTCAAGAACGCCAGCTTCTGGTTGCTGGTCGCCAGCTTCTTCGGCTTCGGGCTGTTGCTGTCCTTGACGCCATGCTGCTTTCCGATGATTCCGATCCTCTCGAGCATCATCGTCGGCTCCGGCCGCGAGGGTCACGGCGTTTCGCACGCACGCGGCTTCTCGCTGTCCCTGGCCTACGTCCTCGGCATGGCCATCACCTACGCCGCGGCCGGCGTCGCTGCCGGACTGACCGGCACGCTGCTCACCGCCGCCCTGCAGAATGCCTGGGTCCTCGGCGCCTTCGCCCTGATCTTCGTCGCCCTGTCCTTATCGATGTTCGGTTTCTACGAACTGCAGATGCCGACTTTCCTGCAAAGCAAGGTCTCGGAGGAAGCCAGCCACCTGCGCGGCGGCTCGCTGCCCGGGGTGGCGGCGATGGGCGTGCTCTCGGCGATCATTGTCGGCCCCTGCGTCGCCGCGCCGCTGGCCGGCGCCCTGCTCTACATCGGACGCAGCGGCGACGCCGTCCTCGGCGGGGCAGCGCTGTTCGCCATGGGGCTCGGCATGGGTGCCCCGCTGCTCGCCGTCGGGCTCTCGGCCGGCACCCTGCTGCCACGCTCGGGCCCATGGATGGAGGCGGTCAAGAAGTCCTTTGGCGTGCTCCTGCTGGCCACTGCCGTGTGGCTGCTTGCGCCGGTCATCCCGGTCGTCGCGCAAATGATTGCCTGGGCCTTGCTGCTGATCATCCCGGCGATCTACCTGCACGCGCTCGATCCGCTGCCGCCGCACGCCAAGGGCTGGCAGCGCTTCTGGAAAGGCATCGGGATTTTCATGCTCATCGGCGGCGCGGCCATGCTGCTCGGTGCGCTGGCCGGCTCGCGCGACCCACTGCAGCCGCTGTCGGTGCTGCGCAGCAGCGCGGCAGAAGTCGAAGTCCGGCCATTGCCCTTCACCCGCGTCAGGACACTGGCCGAACTCAAAAGCCGCATCAAGAGCGCTGGCCAGCCGGTGATGCTCGACTTCTACGCCGACTGGTGCGTGTCCTGCAAGGAGATGGAACGTTTCACCTTTTCCGATGCGCGCGTGCGTGCCCAGCTGGCCGGCTGGACGCTGCTGCAAGCCGACGTCACCGCCAACTCGGACGAAGACAAGGAACTTCTGCAAGCCTTCAATCTCTATGGCCCGCCAGGAATCATCTTCTTTGACGGCCAGGGCCAGGAGATCGACGGCGTACGCGTCGTCGGCTTCATGAGCGCCGACGAATTCCTCGGCTTGCTGGCCCGCCTCGGCTAAGTCACTCCGCAGTTGTCTTGCCTGTCGAAAATTATTACAGCGCTTTCCCTTGGCCACCCGGATTATTCGTATTGTCGACTCTGAGCGTCATTCCGATCACCGTCCCCGCGCTAGACATTTTTAACGTCCCTTTCACGAGCATCACGCTGGGTACCGCCGAGATTCCGGACCTACGTTCGCACGAACGCGGTGCCCGAACCGGGAGCGCTCGGCCTCGCTGCGCTCGCCTTGGTGCTGGCGGGCCAGATGCGCCGGCGGCACGCTGCGACGGCGCTGTAGATCTCGTTCGCGCCTCCCGGCGACTGCGGCGTGGCGCCGATCGCCTGCCGCCGCAGCCCGGCGAGCCCGGATTGTCGATGAACGGTGGCAGGCTGGAGACTGGTTCGCCAGATGACTGTCGTCACAGACTGATCGGCTGCCAGTGCCGTGGTTCATCAAGGGCTGATGACACAGTCAAGCCTGCGCCTGAACCGTCGCCTTACGTTCCAGCTTGCCCCAGCCAACGAGTACGCCTTTCAGCGAGGTCACGGTGCTCTTGATGGCGACGTAGTACATCAACTGGCGATAGAAGAAGCGCTGCCAGAACAGCCAGACCAACAGGCCCCAGCTTTCCTTGCGTTCGAGGGCGAAGGCGAGGATGGCGGCCAGGTAATCGACGCTGACGAAGAGCGCGTAGTAGAAAAGGACCCGCCATAGGTTGTCGGCGGAATACTCCTCCGGGTGATGCGAGTAGTTGAAGGCGGCCGACCCCAGCGAGCCGATCAGTAACAGGTCCATGATCGGTGAGAGCAGCGGGAAGAGCACCTGAAAAATGACCACATTGGGCAGGGCGACAAAGCCGAGCGCGCCGAAACGCGGACGGAACAGGACATCGCGATGCTTCCAGGCCGCTTGCATGGTGCCATACATCCAGCGGTAGCGCTGGCCTATGAAGCCGCGCACGGTGTCCGGCGCTTCCGTCAGGGCGATGGCTTCTTCTTCATAGACAATGCGCTTGCCGAGCTTGCGAATGGCCAGGGTGAGGTCGGCGTCTTCGGCCAGGGTGTCGTGCCTGAAGCCACCAGCACTTTCAACCAGTTCGCGACGCCAGGCGCCGACCGCGCCGGGAACGACGGTGATGCAATTGAGGACGGCGAAGGCACGGCGATCGAGATTCTGACTGGTGATGTACTCGAGCGCCTGCCAGCGAGTGAGCAAATTGACGCGATTGCCAACCTTGGTGTTGCCGGCGACGGCACCGACCTGCGGATCCCTGAAGTGGCGAACGAGCTTGCTGATCGTCTCCCTGGTGAACACCGTGTCGGCGTCGAGGGCGACAACGATTTCGGCGCCCGCTTGGGCGAAGCCGAAGTTGAGAGCTGCCGGCTTGCCAGCGTTCGCCTGGCTGAACACGCGCACGCGCGAGTCGTTGGCGAAGGCTTCGCTGGCCACACGATAGGTGGCATCACTGGAGCCGTCGTCGACAACGATGATCTCGAACGCCCCCGGCGAGTCACAGGCGAGCAGCGAGGCGATTGTCTGAACGATCACTTTTTCCTCGTTGAAGGCCGGCACGACGACCGCGACCGATGGCGCATAGGCCGGATCAAAGACGCGATGGCGCTCACTGTAGCGCTGGTAGATGGCGAGCCCGCCAACGAACAGCAGGCGGGCAATACCGAGGACGATGCCGAGCACGAAGAGCCAGTCGATCGCTGTCCCCGCCCAATTGATGACCGCGAAAGCGGCGCCGTCCAAGCGGCTGCGCAACTGCTCTTCGGGAGGCACTGGCGGCATGATCGCGTCGCGGCTGCGGCCGAGAAGTTGCGCCACGGTGACGAATTCGAACCCCTGCTTGCGTAGCGCTTCGGCGATGCGTGGAATCGCCGCAACCGTCTGCGTACGGTCGCCGCCCGAATCGTGCAGCAGCACGATGTTGCCCTCGCCTCGCTCGGCCGCGTCGACGACGCGCTTGACGATCTCGTCGGTGCCGGGGCGCTTCCAGTCGTCCGGGTCGATCTGCATGCCGACGTTGACATAGCCTTGCTGCGCGGCGAATTCTACTGGGCGTACCTGGTCGATGGTTTCCGGTTCGGCGTCGACGGCATAGGGCGAGCGGAACAGCAGGGAGTGACGACCGACCTCACTGGCCAGCAAGTGTTGCGTCGCCGACAGTTCGAGCTCCAGTTGCTTCAGCGAGATGCTTGAAATGTTCGGATGGGTGAAAGTGTGGTTGCCGAGCTCGTGCCCCTCATTGACCGCACGGCGCAGCAAGTCCGGATGGTTCTGGCCGTTGGCGCCGATGATGAAAAAGGTCGCCGGCACGCCGGCGTCGCGCAGCGCGTCGAGGACCAGTGGGGTAAACCGGGGATCCGGACCGTCATCGAAGGTGAGGACGATCTTGCGTTCGGCGCCGCCGTGGCGGGTGATGACGTAGGGCGATGGATAAGCCGTGAAGCGCTCGCCCGAGATAAGCCCACGCTGCGTGTCGAACTTGATGATCCGCCTGCCGATCTGCGGCTGCGCCGTGACGTCGAGGACTTCGCCCTTGCCTTCGTAATCGACGCCGTAGGCGAAGCGAATCTCGCCGAGTTCCTCGGCGCGCGCGGCGTCCAGCGCACCTTTCCTGCCGAAGATCTTCCACAAGGCGGGATCCTCGCTGCCGAGCCGCCACAGGGCGACGCCACGCGGCTGCAGCGAGCGCAGGGCAAGCAGCTGGTTGAAGGCGCTCACCGCGTCGAGCAGCCACACGTGATGGAGGCGGCCGTCGTCGTCGGCGTAGGCGAAGGTCGGGTTGAGCGAGGCCGGGTCAAGTTGCAGCCTGGCTTCCGATTCCTTGGCGGTAAGCACGGCCTCTTCGAAAGTACGTTCCTCGGCCGGGTGGCCGGGCGGCCCCCAATCGTAGGCGTAGTTGCCGATGGCGACGATCATTTTCTCGGCCGGGATATCGCGCTGTCTGGCGCGCAGGACGCGTGCGAACCATGGCAGACTGGCGATCGGCCCCGGCGTGCCATCGGCCCAGTGCTCGTCGTAGGCCATCAGGATCAGGTAGTCGGCATTGCGAACCAGGCGACGGTAGTCGAAAGCGGCATCGGCAGCCGGCACATTGACCGACACCAGCAGCTTCCTCGGATGCATGACGGCGTACAGCTCGGCCATGAAGCGCTGAAAATCGGGCTGCGCCCTGGCCGCCATGTTCTCGAAATCGATGCTGATTCCGGCATAGCGATGGCTTTCGACGAAAGCCAGGATCTGCTCGATCGTTCGCTTGCGCGCGGCCGGTTCGGCGAGCATGCGTCCCAGCTTGGCGCCTTCCCATTCATGGCCGTTCCAATTGTTGACCAGTGGCACCAGCGTCAGGTCGGGCCGGCGGGCACGAATGTAGTCGGTGACGTGTGCGGTGCGCAGTGGATCGTTCTCGCGCAGCGTGCCGTCCTCACTCGCAAGGTGTAGCCACTCGGCGATCACCGTATCCAGGCTGCCGAGGTTCTCCTTCAGCGAGCTCATGCTGGCATCGTCCCAGTTGACGAAAAAGCCGATGGCCAGTGGCTGCTGATCGACGTTCGCGGCATTCGCGCGCGCTGGCTGCAGCAGCTGCCGCAGGCTGCGCTCACGCTCGTGAGCGAGCTTGAGCTGCTCGTTGCGCAAGCCGCGTTCACGACGACTCGCGGGTCGTTCGGGAGCCAGCGCCGGGAGGTCCGGGACCGCGTGCGCACCGTGCGGGAGAAAGCTGACGTTCGGCAGATGCAGCGCCGGCAAGACCGGTGCCGCCAGAATACTGAGCAGCAGTCCGCCGAGCAGCAGGCTCAGGGTGACAGCGATCAGCGCCATCCCCAGGCGAAGACGTGGCCAGCGCTTGTTGGCTGGATCGAAGAACACGGCTGCGGCGATTTTCGGGCCGCTGCCTGGCCTTGGCTGCGGATCGCCGGATAAGGACTGAGACATGCCGCGATTACAGCCCTGTCGGCACGGTCGCAGTGCGCTTCGCGCACGGCCCGGGCTGGCCGGCGGATCTTCCCGCTGCGGGAGCGAAGACGCAGTGTGCGGGGCTCCCCCGGATGGCGGATCGAGAGCGCAAGGTAGCGGGCATTGGCAACCTCTGGTGGCGGTGAATGCGGATCTTATCCGGTCTCCGACATTCGCGTATAAGTCCTGTAACCGCCGGGGCAGCAATCGCCATTTTTCCCTCTAAGTCTCCGCCACCGGTCATGACTTACATGACTTGGGGTGTCCCCTCGTGGCATGACCCTTAGCCCCGGAGGAAGGCCCGCACGGTCGCGCTCAGCGCGACCGCGCAGTCGCTGTCGGTATCGATTGTGGCTTCGGCGCCGATGAAGCGTTTCCCTGCCCGGCCGCGTCTCGGTCGAGGGACCACATTGCTCCGAGGCAAACGTCGTGCGCGTAGTGATGGACAAGGGCCAGGCCGGCGTGGCCGAGCAGATAGGCCCAGACGAGCTTGGCCAGCGTTCGGTGTACGAACATCACGGCGCCGACAGGGCCACCAGCATCCGGGTCGCCGCTGTTGATGAAATAGTAGATCAGCCCGCTGACCGCCATGGCCGAGATCAGCAATACCCCGAGACCATGTACTGCAGACGGCAGCGCCGCGTGTGGATCGTAGGCTGGCAGCCTGCGCGATAGCAAGGCGGCAAAATGGGTTCTGGTGTCGGTACGCAAGGCACGCAGGCGGGCGCCCGAGAACCAGGGGAACAACGCAGCCGGCGCCGTTCCTTGCGAGCGCATGGCCAGGACCATCCAGAAAGCGAAGACGAAGGCAAAGGCGAGCAGCCCGGAATACTGGTGAAGCTGGAAATACCAGTTGCCGGCGTGATCGGGTTCGGGTGGCTCCATGGGCAGACTGCTCAGGAGCTGCAGAATGACCGCCAAGGCCAGGCCCGCATGGAGCAGGCGCGTCGCGAAAGCGTGCTTGTGAAATACCGTAGGTGCGCTCATTTCCATGTTTCCTTTAGCAGAAGAGAGGTATCGACAAACTCGCCGCGCCGCCGCCTCAGGTCGCCGGAATCCTGTGCCGCCAAAGCGCGCGCTCGAAAGGAGGGCCTGCCCGGCAGCTGGGCAATGCGCGCGCGAGCCTTTGCCATGCCGAGGAAGATAGCGACCAAGAATTAGCTGAAACTTAGAAAGTCCCTCAACGCGGGCTTCGCCCCCCTGCCGATGCCTGATCTGACACCATGCATGGCCGCTGACCCGGTACTGGCAAGAGCCCATCGGAAAACAGGCCAACTGCCGAATAGACGGGAGCTTCGCGAGTCGCGTACGCGACTTTCACGGCAAGGCTACGGCAGCCTGGGCGCACTCCGCGGTGGGCTCTCCAAACCGGACCGGCCAGCTGAATTTCCGTGGCGGTCTGGTGACCGGCCAGGAGGTTGGCCCGCTGCCAGTGCCTTGGCTACGCAACGGCCAGACCGAGAAGCGATGGGGCTGCGTCAAGCAATGCCCGATCACAGGGCCGAACATCGTCGCCGATGGCCTCAAACGCAGCCGGTTTTGTACAATGCACGAACGACAGCCTGTGGCCCACCGAAGACGCAACGCACATGGCGCGTGCGCGACGGCTCGACACCGCTGGCGCGCTACAGATCATCCTCACCCACCTGCGCTCCAAAAAAACCATCCTCCCCCTCGCTGTCGGCAGGCAACTAGCTTCCGGCTCAACAGGGGGCCAGCGCATTGTGAAAATCGACCGCCCCCCGCCTCATTCTGAAACTCTGAAACTCTGACACTCTGAAATTCCGCGCAACCATGACAGCCACCCTCACGCGGCGTACGCCGCCGCTCAGCCGCCGCATCAACGGCCCGACCCTGAAGAGTCACCTCGCCTTCACCCTGCTCAGCGGCGCCGCGCTGCTCACCCTGTACGCCTTGTTGCGCATGACGCTGCTGTACTACAACCGCGAGCTGATCGGCGACACCCCGGCAACGACCTTCGTCGAGGCTTTCTACAACGGCCTGCGTTTCGATGTGCGTCTGGTGGTCTATGCGCTCGCGCCACTGCTGCTGGCTTTGCTCAGCGTCCGCGCCATGGCCGCCCGCGCTCTGCAGCGCGGCTGGCTGACCGCCTTCGCCAGTTTCACCCTGCTGCTCGGCATTACCGAGCTCGATTTCTATCGCGAATTCCACCAGCGCCTGAACGGCCTGGTGTTCCAGTATTTCGAGGAAGACCTGGCCACCGTCGGCAGCATGTTGTGGAACGGCTTCCCGGTTGGCCGTTACCTGCTGGCCTGGGCGGCCGCCACCTGGCTGCTGGCGAAACTGTTCAAGGGCCTTGACCGGCTCAGCCGGCCGGCGATCGCGGCGGCGCAGGACGACACACAGCCGCAGCCGCCCTACACGGCGCCGAGCTGGTACTGGCGGAGCAGCCTGTTCCTCCTGTGCACACTCCTGGCCGTGGTCGCCGCCCGCGGCCATTTGCGGCAGGGGCCGCCACTGCGCTGGGGTGACGCCTACACGACCGATTCGATGTTCGCCAATCAGCTCGGCCTGAACGGTTCGCTGACGCTGCTTTCCGCGGCCGAGGCCAGCCTCTCCTCGCAGCGCAGCAAGACCTGGCAATCGACCATGCCCGACGAACAGGCGCTGCAGATCCTACGCCAGCTGCTGCTCACGCCGCACGACCAGTTGGTCGACGCGGACGGCGCCGCGATCCGCCGTGACTTCAGGCCACCCGCCGAGCGTAGCCTGCCGATTCGCAATGTGGTGCTCATCCTGATGGAAAGTTTCGCCGGTCGCTTCGTCGGCGCACTGGGGGGCACCGGCGACATCACCCCGCACTTCGACGCACTGGCCAAGGAGGGCCTGCTTTTCGACCGCTTCTTCTCCAATGGCACGCACACCCACCAGGGGATGTTCGCCACCATGGCCTGCTTTCCGAACCTGCCCGGCTTCGAGTACCTGATGCGCACTCCGGAAGGCGCGCACAAATTCTCCGGCCTGCCGCAGCTGCTCAGTGCGCGCGGCTACGACAACCTCTACGTGTACAACGGCAATTTCCAGTGGGACAACCAGTCGGGCTTCTTCAGCAACCAGGGCATGACCAATTTCATCGGCCGCGAAGATTTCCTTGACCCGGTGTACATGGACCCGACCTGGGGCGTTTCGGATCAGGACATGTTCGACCGCGCCGCCAGCGAACTCGCCAAGCTGCCTGCCGACAAACCCTTCTACGCCCTGGTGCAAACGCTTTCCAACCACACGCCCTATGCCTTGCCGAAGGATCTGCCGGTAAAGCCGGTTAGCGATCGCGGCACTGCCAGCGAACACCTGACCGCCATGCGCTATTCCGACTGGGCGCTCGGTGAGTTCTTCGCGAAAGCCCGCAAGTCTGCGTATTACAAGCACACCCTGTTCGTCATCGTCGGCGACCATGGCTTCGGCAGCGACCAGCAACTGACCGAAATGGACCTCTTCCGCTTCAATGTGCCGCTGTTGCTGATTGCTCCGGGAATTCAGGAAAAATTCGGCAGCCGCAATCACCACGTCGGCACGCAGGTCGACGTGGTGCCGACGATCATGGGTCGCCTCGGCGGCACGGTTCGCCATCAATGCTGGGGACGCGACCTGCTCAATCTGCCGGAGGGCGACCTCGGAATCGGGGTGGTCAAGCCCTCGGGCGGCGATCAGACCGTCGCCCTGATCACCCCCGAACGTATTCTGATCGAGCCCAAGGGTTTCGAGCCCCGCCTCTACAGCTACCAGTTGGGGGCTGATCCGAAAGCCGAACGCATCGCCATCGACCTCGCCCCGGAACTGAAAGCGAAGCTGGATGCCTTCCTGCAAATTGCCACCCGGAGCTTGCTGGACAATACCGCCGGGGCGGAAGCGGCGAAGGGCCACCAGCCCTGAACGGAGCGATTGCCTTGCTCGCCCTGGCGCGGCCAGGACACGACGGTCGCGCAGCCCCGCGCTTGCAATCCATACCTGCTTCCGGAACAATAACCAAGCGCTTGCTTTCTTCATCGGCTTTTGCCCTCTTCCGGAACCCACGTCATGACCCAGAACACCGGCACCGCCGTACCTCCCCCATCGCCTTCCCCCTACCCGCAGCTACTCGCCCCGCTTGATCTCGGCTTCACGACGCTCAAGAATCGCGTACTGATGGGTTCGATGCACACCGGCTTGGAAGAGGAAAAAAACGGCTTCGAACGTATGGCCGCCTTCTATGCCGAACGCGCCCGCGGCGGCGCCGGGCTGATCGTCACCGGCGGTTTCTCGCCCAATCTGGCCGGGCGGGTCTACCACTTCGGTTCGCAGCTCAGCTTTCCCTGGCAGGTGCGCAAGCACCGCCTGATCACCGAGGCGGTGCATGCCGCCGACGGCAAGATCGCCTTGCAGATCCTGCATACCGGCCGCTATGCCTACCACCCCTTGAACGTGGCACCGTCGAAACTGCGCGCGCCGATCAACCGCTTTACGCCGCGCGCGCTGAGCGAATGGGGAATCCGCAAGACGATCCGCGACTACGTGCGCTGCGCGCAGCTGGCGCAGAAAGCCGGTTACGATGGTGTCGAGATCATGGGTTCCGAGGGCTACCTGATCAACCAGTTCATCGCCCAGCAGACCAACAAGCGCGACGACCAGTGGGGCGGCTCCTTCGAAAACCGCATCCGCTTCGCGGTCGAGACGGTGCGCGCCACACGCGAGAAAGTCGGCGCGAACTTCATCATCATCTTCCGCCTGTCGATGCTCGATCTGGTCGAAGGCGGCAGCAGCTGGCAAGAAGTGGTGCAGCTCGCCAAAGCCATCGAGACCGCCGGCGCGACGCTGATCAATACCGGCATCGGCTGGCACGAGGCGCGCATCCCGACCATCGCCACGATGGTCCCGCGCGCCGCCTTCGCCTGGGTGACCAAGCGCCTGAAGGGCGCGGTGAACATCCCGCTGATCACCACCAACCGCATCAACACCCCCGAAGTCGCCGAAGAGGTGCTGGCCTCGGGTAGCGCCGACATGGTGTCGATGGCCCGCCCCTTCCTCGCCGACGCCGATTTCGTGAACAAGGCCGCAGCCAACAGGAGCGACGAGATCAACACCTGCATCGCCTGCAACCAGGCCTGCCTGGACCATATCTTCAACGGCAGGCTGAGCAGCTGCCTGGTCAATCCGCGCGCCTGCCACGAAACCGAGCTGATCATCGAGAAAACGACTGCGCCCAGGAAAGTCGCCGTCGTCGGCGCCGGGCCGGCCGGCATGGCCTGCGCCACGACTGCCGCCGAACGCGGCCACGCGGTCACCCTGTTCGAAGCTGCCGACCAGATCGGTGGTCAGTTCAACATCGCCAAGCGGATACCCGGCAAGGAGGACTTCGCCGAAACGCTGCGCTACTTCGGCCGGCGTATCGAAACCAGCGGCGTGACACTGCGCCTCAAGCAGCGCGTCGATGCCGACCTGCTCAAGGCCGGTGGCTTCGACCATGTCGTGCTGGCCACCGGCATCACTCCGCGCCAGCCAACCATCGCTGGCATTGACAGCGACAAGGTGGCGAGCTACGTCGACCTCGTCGAAGGCCGTAGAGCCGCCGGTAAGCGCGTGGCGATCATCGGCGCCGGCGGCATCGGCTTTGACATCGGCGAGTTCCTGACGCATGCGCATGACGACAGGAGCGAAGCCGAACGCTTCAACGACGAATGGGGCATCGACCCCAGCTACGCGCATCGCGGCGGCCTCAAGCCGCCCGTCGATGAGCCCGCACCGCGACAAGTCTATCTGCTACAGCGCAAGTCATCGAAAGTCGGTGACGGCCTGGCCAAGACCACCGGCTGGATTCGCCGCACCCTGCTCAAGAAGCGCGGCGTACAAATGATCGGCGGCGTGAACTACGAGCGCATCGACGACGCCGGCCTGCACATCACCGTCGATGGCGAGGCCAGGACACTGCCGGTGGACACCGTCGTCGTCTGCGCCGGCCAGGAATCGCGCCGCGAGCTGCTCGCCCCGCTGCAGGCAGCCGGAATCGCGGTGACCCTGATTGGCGGCGCCGACGTCGCCGCCGAACTCGACGCCAAACGCGCCATCGACCAGGGAACGCGAGTGGCTGCGGCGCTGTGATGACAAGCGGGCAAAGGCAGCATCCGGCGCCATCGACGCGGCGCGTCCGGAAATCCCGCGACCGGCGCTGATCGCATGCCGAGAAGAAAACTGGAACCAGGGCTGGAACCGAATCGACGCAGCGACCTGCTGCGCGCAGCCGCCAGGCTGTTCGTCGAAAAAGGCTTCGACGCCACCACCACGCGCGACATTGCCGAAGCCGTCGGCATGCGCTCGGGCAGCCCCTTCTACCACTTCCGCAGCAAGCAGGAATTGCTCAAGGCGGCGATGATCGAGGGCCTCGACGCCGGCTACGCGCGCCTGCTCGCCGCCATCGATGGCCTTGCCGATCCCGAGCAGCGGCTGCGCGTGCTGGTGCGCACGCATCTCGGCACGCTTCTCGAAGGCGAGTGCCCGGCGCCGATGCTGCTCGGCGAAACGCGCGCCCTCGACGCCGCCGCGCACGCGGAAATCGCCGCCGCCTTCGACCGCTACCAAGTGCCGTGGCAAGAGACGCTCGACGAACTGGCGCAGGCCGGCAGGATCGCCTCCGCCACGCCCCCGGTGCGACTGCTGCTGTTCGGCATGCTCAACTGGTCGAAGCACTGGTATCGTGCCGACGGCAAGCTTTCGCTGGATGAACTCGCCGACAGTGCGCTGGCGCTGCTGCTCGGCGCACCTCCTGGCAACCGAGGCGAGCGCTGACGCACCTCTGGTAAGACATCGCCCAATGAATCACTCCCACCCAAAGAACGACGCGCCTGCCCATGTAGGAGCCCGATTCATCGGGCGATAAAAGCTGTTCGTTCGCACACCACGCCAATAGGTGACGACGAGCATGTTGGCGTGGTGCGAAACGCAGCCTGGAACCTCAGCCTTCACAAGGTTTCACGCCGCCTGAAAAAAGCTCGTCAAGAGTGCAACGCTACACCAGCCGGAAAAAAAGCACACACCACCTCGCCACATCCCTACACCAGAGCGTCACGCTTGCCCCTGTAACCCTCTCCATCTGCCCGCTGGATTCTTGGACCTGCAGCGGCCCAGACTCCATGCGACATAAGCTGACGCATGTGGTTTTACGCTGGGTACCATCAACCAAACAAGGAGCCAGGAATGGATAGTTATGCGGATTTCCGGAGTACGCCCGCGAACGGAGCGGCGGGTCGGCTTGCTGGCCGCGGTGCGGTTTTCGCCCTGCATATCCTGCTGCATCATCCGGAAATTCTTGCCTCCCAGGTAGATGACTGCGAGCCCTGGCTGCGGATGCTCGGCAAGCAAGTGGTTTGGCCACAGCAGATTAGTCACGCCCTGCATCTTGCCCTGACCGCTAACACCGACGAAGAAGCCCCCGCAGTCACCAACCAAGGTGGTGCAGCAGCCAACATCGGCGCACTGCTCAAGAGCCGTCAGCAGTGGAGCACCTACGAAGACACCATTTCTCGGCTGTACGCCAAGAGCCCCAAGCTGATCGTCGGTGCGCTGGAAGACAACCTCGCGCGCCTGAAACCCAAGACTGCGCTCAAAGCTCCCGGCAACCGCAACATTCCACTGCTGGTCAAGCTGCTCGACCTGGAGCCGGTCGAGAGCAGGCTGCTCGACTTCGTGGAAACGCGCGGCCATGAGCAGTTCCGCAGGTTTCTGCGCACGGTCAGTGGATTTGCTCCCGCCGAGGCCTATGGCCTGGTCGCCGCCGCCATTGACGCGCCCACCGCAGCCGTCAAGAAGGCGCTGCGGGCGAACGCCACCCTGCGCGCCTATGGCCTGGTCACGCTGGACAGCACACCCAACGATCTCGAAGACTTTCTGCGTCTCGATAACGTCGGCCAGACCTTCCTGGTAGAGGAGTTTACGACCCCGGAAGACATGCTGCGCGCCGTTCTCCAGCCCGCACCGGCCGCCGGCCTCGCGGCACACGACTATCCCCATATGGAGCGTGAGTTCGCCTGGCTGGTGACTTACCTGAAGAACGTGGCAAATGGTCGGAAGCAAGGGGCCAACGTTCTCCTCTACGGTGCTCCCGGCACCGGGAAATCCGAGTTTGCGCGCTTGCTCGCCGAGCACGCAGGCCTGGCGGCCTTCGATGTCCGCTCCGCCGACAGCGATGGCGATCCGGTCGCTGGCAAGAATCGCCTGAACTGCTTTGCCGTCGCGCAACGCTTTCTATCCGAACGCGAGCGGTCGCTGGTCATCTTTGATGAAATCGAAGATGTTTTTCCCGATTTGGGCCCGAGCTTCTCGTCTCTGTTTGGACGCGGCCGTTCCAGCTCGCGCTCCGATCAGCCGAAGGCCTGGCTCAATCAGCAACTCGAGCATTCGCCGGTTCCCGCGATCTGGATTACCAATTCCATCGACGCCATCGATGACGCCTTTCTGCGTCGCTTCAGCTTTCACATTGAATTCCGGACGCCGCCGAAAGCGGTCCGCGAGCGCGTCATCAGGCGCTGTCTGGAAAGTGCCGTTGTCAGCGACAGTCTGGTGACCGCGCTGGCCACCGACGAGAGTTTGTCGCCCGCACAGGTCAACCAGGCCAGCCGCTTCGCCCTGCTTTGCAACACGAATTCCGGCGAGATCGACGAGTCGGTTTTCCTGCAGGCGATCAAGGCCAGCCAGACCGCCATGGGCCGCAGCTTCTCGATCAACAGCCAGCTGGTCAGCGCCAGCCCCTGCAACTTTGCCTATCTCAACCTTGATAGCGACCTGCCGCTCGAAAAAATCGAGCAGGCGCTGCGCCGCAACGCCGCCGCCACCCTCTGCTTCCACGGCGTTCCGGGCTCCGGCAAGACTTCTCTGGCCCGTCATCTGGCCGACGCCATTGGTCGTCCGCTGGCCATCAAGCGCGCTTCCGACCTGCTTGGCAAGTACGTCGGCGAAGCGGAAAAGAACATTGCCCGCATGTTCCATGAAGCCAGTCAGGAAGGCGCAGTCCTTCTGCTCGACGAGGCCGACAGCTTTCTTCGCAGCCGGCAACAGGCTCAGCGCTCGTGGGAAGTCACCCAGGTCAACGAGCTCCTGCAACAAATGGAAGCCTTCAACGGCATTTTCATTTGCACCACCAACCTGATGAACGATGTGGACGAAGCAGCCATGCGCCGCTTCACCTTCAAGCTGCGCTTTGATGCGCTGACGCCGCAGCAGGTCGAGGCCTTGTTTGCCGAGATCGTCTTTGGCAGCCCCACCGCGCCTCTCACGCCGCCGCTTCGCCAGGCGCTCCAGAAACTGACTGCCGCGACTCCCGGCGATTTCGCAACCGTGCAACGCCAGGAACGCCTGCTCGGTGAGCGCTATACGGCGGAGAACTTCTTGCAGTGCCTTGAACGCGAGTGCGCCGTGAAAAAAGGTGCCAAGACGACGTCCATCGGCTTTCTGAGCTAGGCAGCATGAACCCTTCGCTCGACCGCACCAGTGACACCGATCCGATCCGCATCGACGCTGTTCAGCCTGCCGGCGGCTGCGCCTTGATCGGTATGTCGTTCTGCCCCGGCAAGAAGCAGCGCAATGCCAAAGCAGGACATTGGCAGCGCGACCTTGCCGCCGACCTGGCCCGCATTCATCAATGGGGTAGCCGCATGATAATCTCCCTCGTTGAGGCGCATGAATTCGAGGAGCTCCAGGTGGCGACACTGCCCGATGATGTCGATCGCCTGGGCATGAAATTGCGTCACCTGCCTATCCCTGACATCTCCCTTCCCGGAAAATCCTTCAACGAACGCTGGCCGGAGCTGGGCCGAGAAATCATGAGCACGCTACAGGCGGGTCAGCGCGTCTTTCTGCACGGCAAGGGCGGTCTGGGCCAAACGGGAACCATCGCCGCTTACTTGCTGATCGAGTCCGGCATGTCGGCGGAGGAGGCAATAGTGCAGGTGCGGCTGGCACGCCCGGATACGATTGAGACAGCGATCCAGGAATGGTTCGTCATGAGCTACCAGCCGGTTTTGTCGATGACAGGTGAGCGATGAGGTGTCCGGCTTCCGGGTCGGTCGATGAAGGTTCGAATCTATGAACCAGGTGAAACGGCAGTGGATCATCCTGACGCTTGTTCCGCAAGCGCGTGGGCAGGCGAAGTCAACCGAAGAAATCCACCGGATTCTCGTCGAACAGACGCGCGAGGCTGTTGGCAAGAGAACCGTTGAACGCGACCTGCAAGCGCTCAGCGAAGATTTTGATATTCACTACCGGGCCGAGGGAAAGACCTACTATTGGTCATGGCAGGACGTCCCCCGCATGTGGTTGCCTGGCTTGACGGCGGAACAGGCACTGGCCTTCTACATGATCGAGCAAAATCTCAAGTCGCTGTTACCCGAAGCCACCCTGCAGAGTCTGACGCCGTTTTTCCGTGCCGCCGAGAGCAAGCTCGATGCGGCGCCCGCCAGGGTGAGGTCGTGGAAGAAGAAATTCCGCCTCATCGATTCGACCCAGATGCTCAACCCGGCCAGCATGTCTCCCGGTGTGGCCCGGGCGATTCGGGAAGCGCTGTTGGATGACAGAGCCCTACGCGTGACCTATCGCGATCGAAGCGGCAAGCAGACGTTCCCGGCCACGATCCTGCCCCTGGCGCTTACCCAGCGGGGCGTCGTGCTTTACCTGATCTACAAAAACCTCGACGACGGCAGCCAAACCTACATCCAGATGCACCGTATCCAGAGCGCCGCTCCCTCTTTGCTGGCCCGCCCTCCGCTGGCGGCGTTCGATATTGACGCCTACATCAAGTCCGGGCAGCTTGGCTTCGGCCGGACCTACCCGATCAAGGTCGGAAGCACGCTTGAGCTGGTGGCGATCTTCAGCCAGAAGACCGCGGAACGTCTCGCCGAAACATCGCTGGGCGAGCAGCAGACCCTCCATCCTTGCGACGACGGGCGCGTGACCCTGAAAACCCGGGTGAAGTTCTCCGGCCATCTCCTCTGGTGGCTCCTGAGCTATGCCGATAACGTGGAAGTTCTTGAGCCACCGGAACTCAGGGAATTGATCGCGGAGACACTCAAACATGCGGCAGCGCAGTACGAAGAGCGCGGCGGCTCGACAAGCGGTTCGACCTCACTCACGGAGTAACTGCCAGATGAACGAAATCGATGCCGACAAGTGCATAACCAACAGGCCACCAAGGAGAAATGAATGGAAATGATCGAGCAAGGCAGCCACGTCCGACTGAGCGTCGGTGGCCTGCTGTCCTATGTGGACCCCTACCTCGCCGAGACGGACGTATCCGAACTTGCTATCGAGTACCTCTGCGAGCGGGTGGTCCTCGACGATGGCGTTACCCTGCGCGATATTCTGCTGCTCCTGAAAAATAACCCGCCCCTGCTACAAGTCCTTCGCCGGTTTTGGGCAGTGGAGTTGATCCAGGAAGCTCTTGCCGAAGAGCCAGATTCCGGCAGTGGCGTCGACGACCCCGACGAAGTGGAATATTTGCTTCTTGCCCGCAATTGCAGCGTTGATATGAGTACCAAGGCCTATGAGCCGATGACGCGCCTGTTCATGTCAGGGGTCGGGTTCCCTCAAGGTGAGCCTGCTTCGAATGGTCGCAGCGTGGGCGACCGACAAGAGTGGTGCATGCTCGGCGTTCCGGTACAGGCATGCCTGCACTATCCTCTCCGACTGGAGCGGACTTCAAAGGTGTTCGTTTACGACCGGGCTCCGAAAGAAGCGGCTGGCCAGGCAATCTCCATGGAAGAGATCAATTTCGGCCCGCCGACCCTCATCCAGGTTCTGCATAGCGTTGCCTATGAACTGTCGTTCTTTGGTGTCGGCGAACGTCAGAGCGAGCTACTCGAGGCCCTGAAAAACGCGGAGTTTTCAGAAGAATCAATGGCAGATTCCGACGAGCCTTTTCAAGCTTAGGGAATGCGCGAGCGCGGCGCAGGAAGGGAAGCAAGTCCGCCGACCCGAGCTTTGCGCAGCCGATCGCTCAACTGCTTATCGCTCGCGACATCTCGTCACAAACTGAAGGCTTTTGAGGAGACGCCATGCCAACCGTAAGAAGACACTCCTACGGCGTCGTACCGACGGCCACGGATGCGCAAGGAAAGCGGATCTATCTGCTGCTGCGCGCCTACGCCAACTGGGATTTCCCGAAAGGCGCGGCAGATGGCGACGAGACGCCGCTTGAGGCGGCGATTCGCGAGCTGCGCGAAGAAACCGGCATTGCCCGATGCGAGCTGTGCTGGGGTGAGGTCTCGCAGGACACCGCCATCTATTCGGGAGACAAGGTCGCCACCTACTTCCTCGCCCGCGTCGCCCGGCAGGAACTGAGCCTGCCGATCAGCGAGGAACTCGGCAGGCCAGAGCATGACGAGTACCGCTGGGTGAGCGCCGAGGAAGCCGCAACGCTGCTCGGGCCGCGACTCCGGCCGATTCTCGCCTGGGCCGTTTCGGTCAGCGGATCGTAGAAGGTGCTGGAGGGCTTCCCGGCGAGCCACGCGACCGCCCGATCATCGACGCTACGGCGTCAACCTGGCGTTGGCTACGCCGTGCGGCACATGGCCCGTGGCGACGTGTTGGCGCGCCGAATCGCAATGGGTTTGCTGGTCGTCGAAAAATATATCGGCGCCGAAAGCCTTCAGAAAAGGGCCTTTTTCCAATCCCCCCAGAAAAAAGGCCTCATCGATACGAATATTCCAGGCTCTCAGGGTGCGCACGACGCGCTCGTGTGCGGGTGCGCCGCGGGCCGTGACCAGTGCGGTTCGAATCAGCGCACTGTCCTCCTGCTGAATCCGCTGCAGCGCAGAAAGGAAGGCGACAAACGGGCCGCCCGCGAGTGGCGTCCGGGCCGACTCCGTTTCGTTGCGGACAAAGGCTTCCAGGCCGTTGGTCCTGAAGATCGTCTCCGACTCATCGGAGAAGATCACCGCATCGCCGTCGAATGCAATGCGCACCTGATCGCGCGCGCTCTCCGGTGCGACCGAAGGCAGCAGGAATGCGGCCGCCTGCCCACTGGCAAGGGCATCGCGCACGTCGTCCGAATTTGCGGAGAGAAACAGATGCGCGCCAAAGGAGCCAACGTAGGGCGTGGTGCTCTCACCGCGGGTAAAGGCAGCGCGCGTGATGTCCAGGCCATGGTGGCGAATCGAGTTGAAAATCCGCAGCCCGGTGTCCGCGCTGTTTCTCGAAAGCAGGATCACCTCGACGCGTTGCCGGTTGGGGATTCCCTGGTTGAGCAAGAGCAGCTTCCTGACCAGAGGGAAGGCGACACCAGGCTCGAGCGGGGTGTCTTCGTGCTCAATCTGGTAGAGCGTATACGCGTCGACGCCGGCCTGCTCGTAGACCCCATGGCACTCATCCAGATCGAACAGCGCTCTGGACGATATGGCGATGATCAGTTTGTCGGTGAATGCATGCGTCAACATTGACTCTCCGCGTCCGTCCACCAAATGCGCAACACCTTCGTGGCACCCTCGACGGGCGCCACGCAGGTAAACACAATGGCCAGGTCGAAGCGATGAAGCGAGGCCTTCACGACGCGTGCGCCCGCGGTCGCGGTCGCCGAGATCGCTACGGCGAACACCTCATCGGTGAAAGGCCCACATCTTTGCTCGCTTTCGCAATTCGCCAATCTCGCCCATTCCAGACGAAACGAAGCAACCCCGACAATTGCGGGTACTCCTTAATGGGTGTGACGTTGGGCACAATTCAACTAGGTCATTATATTTCGTGGCGTTGATGCGCACTTTCTGCAAGCAGGCTCCCGTATGGTTTTCATCGACCAAGTATCAGTCCATTCTCGGTGCGTGCTTACAGGCCTGACTCCACAGATCGTGCAAATCTGCGTGGAGACTTCTTGTCCGAACACAATTTCTATCTCAATGCTGATTGAATTTTCAAGCTCTTGAAAGGAAGGGTAGAAAAGTCTCCAAATACCATTCCATGTGTCCCGATTTATATAAACGGCAAAAACCAGAAGCGTGGTTATTTCCCGACAACTGGAACCGACATGCAGCAGCGCCTTGGCGATCACATCCGCGGACGACTTTACATCTGTGATACACGCAAGAAGTTTCTCCTTACACCCGCAGGGTTGACCAAACGGGAGCGTGTTCCAATCATTGAACACCCCAGATCCCGGGAAATCTATATGCCCTTCCTTTATTGCCTTCTCTGCTTGTGGTGTTTGCAGAACTCCCGATAGCCCGTCATCAAGGCGATCGCTTTCGTCTTGGGGATTCTGCTCCGTAGCGCCAATTTCGCGAACCCCGGCCGTTGGCAGGTGAACGCATTCGCCTACGCGCTGATAAACAACTCTATCATCAGAATTGCTGTCATCATCTCTTTCAAACACCCCTTTGAACTTATAAAGTGTTTTGCCAAATGAATCCCTCTCATGCGCAAACACTATTCTTCTTTTCCATTTTCTCGGGTTGTCTCTTATATACCCCTTTGGATCCTCTATTCGTTTCTCATAGATGTTAGTCTGAGTTTCGTCGATCGAATTATCCCAACCGTCATTCCTGTAGAGTTTTGGAAACCAGACACAGGTGCTAGCTCGTTCCTCTTTACTCCCTCCAACCCCCCACACCGCCTTCCTATGGTCGCTCCCGCTGAAGCCAAAGCACCGAAGCGCGTCCTTATGAGTTCTAAACACGGCGCCATTCCCAAGGCAAATCTGGCCACGCTTAATATGAGGATCCGGTGAAAATCTACTCTCATAATCCCATGCCTTGAACTTACCGCTCTCCATTTTTTTTACCTTCTCGCGCCTAATGACATCTACAAAACTGTCAACCTGCTTGTCAACCTCATTAATGTGGCGGTCATGACGAGCATTATCGCAAACATCGATTCTTTTCTCACTTAAGCCTGTCCCATAAAATATCTCTTTAGACCTGAGAGCATCGGCCTCTTGATGTGAAAGATGGTGCCTTTCATCTATTTCCAAGAATATACCAAGCTGGGGGAAAAACAAATCTACCAGATACCACGAATTCTCTGTGCGAATCAATTGCTGGCAGACAAATTCAATATCTGGATCATCTAGCAAATGATAAATACGAGATACAACATATAACTCCCACTTTTTATTTCGTGTTTTCGCCAGGCTTGTTAGAACGTACTCCGTCTTGTCCATGGACACCACCTTTTTTATTAATTGACATAAAAGAACTCGACCAAACATCGAAAACACGTACTCTAGAGCAGCTTTATCGGCTTTGGCGTTTAACTCTATCAGAAGGCAAAGCACCCGGAAACAAAGAAATCATTTTCGGAGCAGCTGAGCATGACGGACGCCTTTCCTATCCCGCGGCAATCTAGAGTAACGAGATTAATCATCTTTTTTCCCGTACTGTGCGCCTTCCCGCGTCATCCAACTGCATACGCATTGCCGAATGCCGAAGCAATCGATAGTTTTTGCACCCCGCCCGACACTGTCTGACGAAGTTCAGGTCAAGGTAAAGTCAGTTCCCAACTCTCGGCCTCGAAGAAAATCTCGCCGTCTGGAAACGGCCAGGAACCATGCAACGAAACCGACTGTGCGTCGTCCCAAAACTTGATCTCTGCTCGAAGCTGTGGCTCGATTGCTGCCAGTCGCGGATTATTCTTGAATAGCACCTCGGCGTCCTGGCGCGGCAAACCGGGCATCCACAGCGGTGCAATGGCGTGCATTTCGCTCAGGTTTTTATCGTCGCCGACCCAGGCTAAGCCAAGCAGCTTCAGCAGGGTCTTGTGCAGCGACGTGGCATCGGGATGGTAGCGGGCATCCTGATGTGGAATCTGGGCAACTTTCGCCCCTACGAGATTGTTGATCGTGAAAACCCTCCCATCACCTGTACCGCCAAGTTGCTGAGCCAGTGCGGCGCTCGGGCTTGCGCAAACACAATGCCTCCGGCTGGGAAAGCCTTCAGGGCGACTCCACTCCCAAAGGTTATCCACCACGTAAGGGACGTTTCCAGGGGCACGGCGTGTAGGTCTCGCTTTAAATGGGTTGTTCAGCTGGCTGCCAGCCTGGTCCAGGCGGAACATGTCGGTAGATGGGTTCTGCGGAGCATTCATTGCTATACATCCTCGGTTTCAGTTGCTGGTTTCTGTTCCGACACGGTGCCGGACAGGCTAAAAAGTGGTGTTGCTGTGCGCAAGGGCGTCTTGCCGCTCGAGCGGATATTTTCATGCTGATTTGCTACCTGAAGCGATCCGCATCATCGACTTATCTTTTAATCCACCCTCCTCAAAGCGGTGACGCTGCTTGGTCGGAAAGTGATGTTTCTATTGGTTCTGCAAAGATTTCCCCGTGGGTCTCTACCCCGGTTTCCGGAACAACGCCCGGCACACGCGGCCTATCGAGCCTTACGGCCCCAGCAGCGACCGGCAGAAAAAGCCACCGCTCCAGAACCGGCATTCCGGTCGTCTGCTCAATCGCATCGGCATAGGCCGCCAACTGGCCGCTATATTGCGCGGCGAGCTCGGGCCACTGCTCGGCGGCAAGCGGCGACGATTTGTGGTCAATCAGAACCCAGCCATCCGGCAATTTCAGCAACAGATCGATTCGCCCGCTCATGTGCTGGCCGTTGTTGAGGCGCAGTTCGATCGGCACCTCCGCGATCACCTGTGCCGCGGGCCAGCGCCCGTTTATCCATTCTTGTAGCGCATGGACTTGGCGTAACACATCCCGAGCCGAGAGGCACGCTGCCACCTCAAAGCCGGCGAGAATCCCGCTCGCTTCGGCCTCATCGAGTGGGGCATTGACGTCGGTGAAGTGAGCACCGATGCAGGCATGCAAGGCCGTGCCCAGAGCACCCAAATCCGGCTGCAGGATGATCGGGATTCTTTGCCCTACCTGTACGCTTTCCAGCACGGCGCAGGGAATGGGTGCGGCCCCCGAAGCGGAGAAGTACAGCGGGTGGCGCGGCCGTTCAGGCGGGGTGGCGAACCAGTGCAGCGGTTTGACAGGGGCATCCGCCGCCTCGGCTTGTCCGCCCGGCTTTTCCTCATCGGAGGCGGCAAGCTTCCATTGCTCGTAGGCGATGGTCTCACCCCCGGCAAGTGTCAGCGTGCTTGCCTGCGAACCGGCCGGCAACAAGCCGTCAGCTGCCACCGTCTCCAGCCAGGGGCGACTCTTGTCGTTTTCGGCGATGGCCAGAATCAGCAGATCACGGGCGCGGGTCATGCTGACGTAGAGCAGGCGCTTGGCCTCTTCTACCGCTTCGCGCTGGAAAGCTTGCCCTTCGGCCGACAAGGCGACCCGCTTGGCCACCTCAATTCCCGCCGACTGTTTGCCAAAGGGCCATGGCCAGTAACGGATGAAGCGGTCTTTCAGCGGCTGATGCACGTCGATGCCGGATTTGGCGGTTGCCGTGATGTTCCTGGTTTGATCGCGCAGGTGGGCGTTCAAGTCGGTCAGAATGACCACCGGCCACTCCAGCCCCTTGGCCGCGTGATGCGTCAGGATCTTGACGGCATCGACCGCCGGTTCGGCCAGCTTGTCCTGTTTCGCCTCCGCTTCGGCCTTCAACCACAGGATCAAGCCGGAAATGGTGGCGGCCTGCTGCGTACTGCGACAACTGTCCTCGTAGCGATCCGCCATTTCGAGCAGGGATTCCAGGTTCGCCAGGCGCTGGCGGGCGGCGTTGGTGTTCGCTTGCCATTGCAGAACGATCCTGGGTAGATCGCAGCGGATGATCACCGTCTGCAGGGCTTCACGCGGCGCGAGCAGAGGCAACGCAGCACGCAGGCCGGCGATGGTCAGCAACAGCGGGTGCGCGCCGACACCGCTTTCTTTCCAGAGCGTCTTGTCTCCCTCGCCGGCCAGGTAGTTCAGGCGGTCAGCGACCCAGCTTTCCGGAGCGGCGCAGTCGGCCATTGACAGGATTTCTGCCGTGGCAATGGTGTCGCGGGAGTCGTTGAGGCGGCGTAAACAGGCCAACGCCAGATGTGCTTCCGGAGTCGCCAGCAAACCTGCCTGCGCGGCGGCAACAACCGGGATACCCTTGGCCCGCAGCTCGGCGGCGAGCTCTTGAACCCCGGCATTTGACCGCGAAAGGATGGCGATATCCCCGTAGCGCAGTGCGCGTGCGGATTGGCTGTGCTTGTCGAACACCTGATAGCCGCTGGACAGGCAACGCTTGACGCCCTCAGCCAGCGCACTACCGCGCTGCCCCTTGTTATTGCCGGAGAGCACCCAGTGCGCGAAGGCTGTGGACGTCAACACGTCCTTGCGTTGCGGCTGCAGCACCACTTCATCGCGCGCCAGGGTGTTGGCAAAGGCCGCGGTAAAGGCATGATTCACCAGATGGACCAGGGATGCTCGTGAGCGCCACGAGCTATCGAGGATCGTCTTGTCGCCACCCAGCGCCGGCAATGCGTTAACAAGCGCTTCCATCAATCGCGTGTCGCTTCCGCGGAAACCGTAAATCGCCTGCTTGATGTCACCCACCCAATACGTCTGTTTGGCCAGCTTCGCGAGTTTCATGAACAGGGCCAGCTGAATCGGGCTGGTGTCCTGAAACTCATCGACCAGCAGCAGGTCGAGTTCGTCGCCGAGCACTGCGGACACCGCCGGGTCATCCAGCAAACCCAGCAGCAGGTGTTCCTGATCGGTGAAATCGATGACACCCAGCTCGCGCTTGCGATCGGCGTACAAGGTCAGGGTTTGCGCCGCCAGCGCGAACATCAGAGTCAGGTAGGCGCGCAGATCATCGTGCAAACCGGGGTGCTGGTCATAGCGCCGCGCTATGTCGCCGATGGGCTCGGCCAGCGGCTTGAGTGACTTTTCCGGTTCCGCCTTGGCAAGAGCAAGCCACTCGCTCCATGCCGCCTGGTTGCGCGACAGCTTGCGCTGGAACTCAAGCAGCTTGCCGAGATAATCCGCCGAGTTCTTCTTGCCGCTGGCTGCCACCTTCGGCTTCAGTTCCGCCAGGCAGTGCGCGATCTGCGCCAACATCTCCTGTGTCAGGTCTCCCTTGGCAGCTGCTGGAAAGTGCGCGAGCAAACTGTCTGCATTGGCATCGGCCATTGCCGCCAGCGCTGCCGGCAGGATGTCATTGGCGCGAGCCTTGTCGAGCAGGTCCTTGAGGGAACTCTGCCATTCCTCGATACCAAGGCGAGCCGCCAGCGCGTTCAGCGCAGCCACGTCAGCGCCGCTGACTGCTTCATCGATCGCCACCTTGATCAGCAAAGTTGACTGGTTTTCTTCGAGTACCTGCTGCTCTGTCGCCAAGCCCGCCTCGAAGGCGAAGCGCTCCAGGAAGCTGCCGCACACACTGTTCACCGTACCAATCCGCGCCTGGCCCATGGCATTGGCCAGCTCGAGTTTTCCTTCCTTGAGCAGATGCTCGCGTACGCGTTCGCGGAGTTCCGCCGCGGCCTTTTTGGTGAAGGTGGTGGCGATGACGCCAGCCGCCTGCGCCCGACCGCTGGTCAGTTCTGCGCTCAGAATCTGCGTCAGACGATAGGTTTTTCCACTACCCGCCCCGGCGCTAATGAAATGTAGTCTGTTGCCTGCGTGGCCAGTCAGTGCGGAGCTCATTGCGTCACCTCCCAGCCGGCCAGGGCCAGAAAGTCGTTGTAGCGTGGGTTGAGCACTTCCGGGGCTAGGCCGTCGTCAGGCCAGGGCGTCGATTCGTCCTTGAGATCGGCCTCACTGAGGATGAGCTCGAACTGCCCGGCGTCCTGCATCTCCTTGCGCCACTGCCAGGTGCTCTGGAAGCGCGCCCACAATTGCGGCGTGCCTTGATTTTTCAGGCCCTTGTTCTTGGGGATCACCGCGGCGTCGGGAAAGTAGCGGTCATCCGGCGCAATCAAGCGCGCCTGACTGAGAATGAAGTACGCCAAATGCGGCCACTGCCCGGTCTCTTGGCGCAGCAGTTCGGCGTAGATTGCCAGTTGAAGATGACTGTTCGTCGCCAGTTTCTTCGGATATTTCGCACCGCCCGCCCATTTCAAATCGACGATCGCGATGCTGTCATCGGCACGGGTAAGCACCAGATCGGCGACGCCCATGATCTTGCCGCCCTTGAAGTGGCCGGCCAACGCCTTTTCCGGCTCGACTTTTGTCACTCCGGCTTGCGCCAGGTGGCTACGCAGTTGCCCCATCGCGCGACGCAGTTGCCCGCGGAAGTTGTCCAGATCGGCGCCGCGCCCCGGCATCAACAGCACGGCGCCTTCGGCCTGTACGATACCGGCGAAATTTTCGTCAAACCATGCGGCGAAATCGCTATCGGGCATGGTGAGTGCGTCCGGGCGCCGATAAAAGTGTTCGATCAAGCCGTGCGCCAAATTACCGTAGAGCAGAAAACTGTCGCTGACATCCAGAATCTCGGAAGGCCTCAAGGCAGCCGGGTACTTGAGCAGCCACTGATAGGGGTTGAAGAGGTAGCTCTCCAGGCTGGAAAACGAATCAGGCCCCCTGGGCTGAATCGGCGTGCCCGCAGGCAATTGCCAGCAGCGTTCGCGTGCGGGTAGCGGGCGATGAACAATCGGCTGCATCGCTACGCCCCCACTTTCCAAATATTGCTCAAGGCTGTGCACGGGTGGTGGCTCACCAAAGGCGGTTTCAATCATTTGCCAGACCGGATGCACTTCCTGGCCAGGTGGCGGCAGGACCAGGGTCAAGCTCTTGCGGGCAGAAAGAATCGGTTTCAGCCAGTCGACGGCGAGTCGATTCAGTTCGTCGGTCAGCGACGGCAGGACGACGCCCGCAGCGTTCAGCTCTGCCTGTTCCTGCCGCGACCACGGATAGGGGCTGGGCATGGCGCCGGCGGCCAGTTGCCACCACACGACATGGTCACAGGCATCAATGGCCGCCGCCGGATTGGCAACCGACAAACAGGCGCCAAGCTCAGCCACCAGCAACGGGTTGCTGCTGCCACGCGCCGTTACCTGCGCCACCAGCTTCTGCAACTGGCGCGGTCGGATATCCAGGGTGCCCTGCTCAAGCAGGGTTTCAAGCGCCTCTTTGCACGCCCACACCTGCGAGTAAGCGGCGTTGAAGGCGAAGCGTTGCTCGACCTTGTCCGCCGCCAGACGCGCGCGGAAGTAATCGGCGAGTGCCGTCACTCGCGCCAGCAGCGCCTCGATTGGCGCGCCTGGTGCGCTGTTCCGTGCAAAGCGTGGCTGCTCGATCCAGAAAGCAATGCTGTCACGGACGGCAGGCCAATTCCTTCCATAGACGCTACAGGCCGCTTCGATCTGGGCCAGCATCTCCTGCCAATCCTTGCCGAGACCGATCCCCGGTGAGCGAGCAAGCTTTTTAGCAATACGCGTGCGGGCCAGCGCCGGTAGCGGGCATACGGGATGGGTAAGGAATTGCAGCAGGCCGACAACATTGAGCGGCGACCACACTTGCTCGAGCATCAACGGCAGGACCTGCAACGCCGGGCGGAAAGCGCTGGGCTCCTTGAAGCCCTGGCGATTCAGCTGGGCGTTGGCCAGCACCTCATCGAGCGTGCTGCGGCCTTGCTCCGCGACGATCAGCGTCTGGCCGGCGCCCTGCTGACGCAGGCTTTCGGCCAAGCAGCGAGCAGCCAACGTCGCGGTTTCCGCCCGCACGAAACGTAAGCTGCCATCGTCTTGCCAGCTCAATTTCTCCGGGGTGCCACCACAGCTGATCGCAGCGAGAGCCCGTTGCAGGTCCCCAAGCAAACAGGCCGGCGATGCGGCAGAGCTTGCCGAGGCGGAGGCGTCTTCGCGGAGGGGCAGCAGACGCAAGACGGCTTGCCAACGCTGCGGGTGGGCAGTCAAAAATTCGCACAGCAACACTTCGGCGATCGCCGGCTTGCGCTTCTCCAGCACTGCGGCGACGCCTTGTAGCCGCTCACCGACCGAGCCAGCCAGCCCTTTGACCCTGACCGCGATGGCCTCGACCGCCTGCATGTCGCCTAGGCGGGGCGAGTGCGCTGTGGCTAGCGACCCGCTCCAACCATGCAAATGCCACAGGTCCCTCCACGCCAGCAAGCGCGCGGCGGTGCCGAGTTCGTCGCTTGCCAGGCTGCGATGATAAAAGCGCGAGGGCGCGTCGCACTGCTTCAAGCACGTCAGGTAATGAACCACCCGCCTGGCCGACGTCTGCTCTGCCCGCAACAAACCCAGCTGGGTTTCGAGCAGATTCAGCAAGCCCAACGGGCCGACGGTGGTGACATTGAGCTGATTGGCAGGCTGCCAGCCGCGCTCACCATCCAGGTGGCTACCGAAACGGATTCTCATTATTCTTTTCTCCGGAAGCACCGGGAAGATCAGTGCTCTTTGTCAATACAGCCAACGGGCAAAACATTTTCTTCGGTCAAGCGCTCGAGGTCGTTACTCCAGGCCCAGGCGCTCGGCATTGCGAGCAGTCCTGAAACTCCCCCCGATTTTTTTAAGGCGGGCGGCTATTTCTGCATAGGTCGCCACTTGCGGCCAACTCGGCAGCAGGCGCTGCATCGCCCATTGGCGAACAAGCGTGCGGCGGGTCTTGTTTCATGGTGCCAAGGTGGTCGGCTGTAAATATTTGGCGAGTTCGAGAAAGACAGATTCTCAAATGGTCGCCAAGGTCCTTCGCAATTCGCAGGCCGCCAGCGAATTGCGAAGGCGAAAACTGTCGCTGCCCACACACGACTAGCTCTACCACCACTGGTCTTGTTCAGAACCCTCGAAATAGACCGTGATGCTCCTGCCAATCCCCGCCGTCCAGCTAAACTGCACCGCGGCCGAAGATGCCGGGTCGGCATCTCCTGCTGCATACCGGGTAGCCGCATCGTCGATACAGCGGTTAATTTTTGCGAGTTCCTCGCTCGTCACTACGAAATCCGCATGCGTCAGACTCATGGTGATCCTCAATAATAATTAAACCAAGAGAACTCCCAACGCACCAGGGAGCAGCACACCAGATCCTTTGTTAAGCTCAGTTTTACTAAAAATAAAAACCCCGCTCCTTGAATACGCGCACATTCCTAAAATTCTGCATGCTCTTCAAACCCGGCCTCTATCAAACATTCTTGACATTCAGCCAAGTTACTATCATCTGCGTAAGTTCTATTGAGAATTTTTTCCACATCCCTATTGGAGGTCAAAATTCTGGAAATTTCTTCAGCGAAGAACACCCCGAGATAACCTCTAAGTTTTGGGGTTGATTTAATATTCAACACCCCGCCGATTCTATCTGGCAGCCCGTTGAGTGAGGCTAAACTGCTGTTACTTGAACAATTAAAATCTCTCGCGATTTCTCGGGGAACTCCTTCAAGAGATTTTATCTGATCGCAAAACACAACCGAAACACAGCCGTAGATTTTTTTCGGAAAAAACTGCAAATTCTCCAGCCTGTAATTGTGATCGCAAGTAAAGTCCCCTTCAACCACATCAGGACACCCTTTAAGCGACTTGAGGTTTCTTGATTTTGAAATTCTAAAATCGCCCGCAACTACGCCAAATTTGAATGGCAATTCTTCATATTTGATAAATGATAAATGGATTGGTGTCTTTTGTTGAACATCAACCACCCCGTCGTTTCTTATAGAATACTCACCGATGCCTAGATCGCTCAAATGTCGAATTATCTCGGACCTGTCCTTGCTCCGTAGCTTCGGAACGTTCGCCAAGCGTTCAAGCTCCGAGCTCAGCGCCGGTTGATCGCCTGCCTTTGCTACGGCAATCTCGGCAAGCCTCTTCTGCAACTCATCAAACCCGTCCGCCGAACCATTTGCTGGAAAACTAGAGTTGTTAGCGCGAAGGTGACCAACCAGCTTTTCAACTGAAATATATGTTTCCGAGGAAACGAAAGACAAGCGCGGACGTGCAAGCTTCTTCTTGAAACGCCCCCATCCCCACGCGGCTTCGAGCGTAGCAGTCAAGCTACCAGACCACAGCAAACCATGCGTGTATCCCTCAGGTTGAGTTTCCATCGCCAGTTTCAGGGCGGCCAGCGCTTTGCCTTTGACTCTTTGCCTGAGGACGAAAGCATTTGCAAGACTCTCTTCAACAAAATGGCGCATCCGGCGTACTGACGGAGGCGGTCTGCTTGCGTCGTGATAGAAGCGAGGCAAGAAATCGTCTCTGGGGTATTCCTCCAATGTTTTTGCAAGCCATTCCCAGGGTAGGATATCTGAACGTGGCAAGTCATCCATGATCAAATGCGCCAGCTCATGGACAACAACCCCGACCAGAAACACCGGGTAGAGATGTAGAAGTGGCAGCGTGACGCCGGAATCGCCCTTGAAGGTCACACACCAATCCATCACCTTCTCAGGACTCACCTTGATTACCGGGCGCGGCGACCCTTGGTGAGGAGGAACGTATACACCAACAAGATCCATACCGCCGTCCTTACCGTCTATTTCGCGATCACGTTTGTTATCACGTTCAAGATCAAGATCTTTGGCATCGACGAAAAACACATCAAATGACTCTTGATCAAGATGACGGATTTTCGACTCAACGGCGCGACCGAACTCAGGGTGCACAGTTTTCAGAAATAGCTTGAATAGCTTTTTATCGACCGGGATGCTTGTTGTGGTATTGACAAAGCGGACGCTCACGTTTACACCTTTCTTGAAAATAGCGCAATCACACATTCAAACATCATTTTATCCGGCCGGACTTTCTCAAAATACCCGATATCCCGAAAAACCCGAACACGAGGCAGGCCAAAAAAATGCTCCCAAAGTACCAGGGAGCATCGCTTATCCATCGATGTGTCGGCAGACCAATAAATGGCCCAAGCATCCAGACGCAGATGCAAACCCCAGCAGCCCACATGGCAGAGATCGCAAACACTGCAAGCCTGGGCAGGTAAATAATCATCATGGCAATTACAGCTATAACAATCAGAAACTGCAGCATCACGCCTTCCTTCCCGTGTCCTCACAAAGATGGTCAGATCGTTTCGCGCATGAGCCGCGCGCCTCAAAGCGGAGAAATGAAGGGGCGACACACCTCTTACGGCATCAGGCCGGCTCAACTTGAGAACATTTTTTTCGGTAACACTTCCTGATGGCTTTCAGAACGTTCCGCGGGGAAATAAAGCACAGGAAGGTGTGTTGCAGGCCCGTATGCCTATCGCTGGAAAGCGCTCGGCGTCGCCCGTTTGCAGCTTGTTGTTAAGCCACTGGTAAGCTCGCAGTGGTCATCCGGCACTTGCGACGAAGTAAGACGGGGGCTCGTTTGAACGGCATCAAGCCCATGGCCTGATGTGTTGTTGCAGGCGTTTTCTTGCTAGCATCTGCGATCGTAAATCCTCCTTGCTGAAGGAGGCCAACACACCCGCCGGCATTGCCTCCAGCGGCTTCTTGCCCCGACCTGTACGTCACGTATCGAAATCACCACTGTTGGCGAGTTGCTGCACTGGTTATAAGCGAACCTCGCGATGGCCTATTCAGCGGTTTCCGCGCAGGCAGGTGGCGTAACAACACGGCGCCGCTCTTGCGCGACTGCTCGTGTGGACAACGATGAGGTTCGCCCGATGGACACGACGAATGCTGAGCGAAACGTACTGGCAGAGGAATCCAGGACGCCGGCGGCCCCTGACTTTGGCCTACAGCCGACACTGATCGGCGAAACGATTTCGCTGCGCCCGGTGCGTGCCGAAGATTTCGAGCCGCTTTTCGCGGCCGCTTCCGATCCCCTGATCTGGGAACAGCATCCGGAGCCCTTGCGCCATCAGCGAGCGGTCTTTGCGGGCTTTTTTGCCAGCGCCCTGGCATCGGGCGGCGCGCTGGTGGTCATCGACAGGCACTCGGGCACGGTGATCGGTTCGTCGCGCTACTACGACTGGAATCCTGACACGAGGGAGGTCGCCATCGGCTACACCTTCCTGGCGCGCAGTCATTGGGGTGGCAGCGCGAACCGGGAAATGAAGCAGCTGATGCTCGGCCACGCCTTCCGTTTTGCGAAGGTCGTCTGGTTCCACATCGGCGCGACCAACTGGCGTTCACGCCGGGCAATGGAAAAGATAGGCGGCAAGCTGTCACATGCGGCAAGCGTCGAATCGAACGGCATCGCTCACGACTACGCCTTCTACAGGATCGACGCGCCACGGTGAGACAGCGTGTTTGCGGCGCTCGGCTGTACCGCCGTCGTTCTTCCCCACCTGCTGGCGACCGTGCTCGGCCTGGCGGGACAAGGCGGCCTTCACTAGCGACCCGGCGCCATCGGCAAGCGGCGCGGCGCGCCTGATCGCCAAAGCCTTTCTGCTGAACATCGCCGGCCCGCAAACGCACTTTCCGCTGCTATCACGCTTACTGAACGCCTCGTCAGAAATACAGCAGCACTACGCTAGAGATCAAGCGTCAGAGCCGCCGGCCCCGCGCGCGAGCTCTTTCTGCAGTCGCGCGATCTCGGCATGCAGCACTTGCGTGCGCTGGCCGATCTCCGTTTCGGTGAAGCGCGGCGTGATGTGCTGCGGGCAATTCCAATCGAAGGCCTCGACGCTGATCAGCACCGCGCGCTCGATACGCGCGCGATAGTTGCCATCCTCCAGGCGCGCGATCAGCGGCGCATCGTCGGCCTCGTCCACCAGCCGTGCGCGCCCCCAGATCTTCAGGCGGCGCCGCTGCGCATAGTCCATCAGAATCAGGGCAACGCGACCGTCAGCTTCGATGTTGCCCGCGCTGATGTATTGCACGTTGCCGCGAAAATCGGCGTAGCCGAGCGTGCGCTGATCCAGCACGCGCAGGAAGCCAGCCGGCCCGCCGCGGAATTGCACGTAGGGCCAACCGTTCTCGCCAACACTGGCCTGGTAGAAGCCATCGCGTTCGGCGATGAATTCGACCTCGGACGGGCCAAGCGTATCGCCACGGTAGTCAACATGGTCCAGTCGGGCATGGTTTTTCCGGCTGCCCATGCGCGTCTGGAAGGCGCGCACGCCGGGGGTGAAAGCGATTTCGCTGAAGGCACGAGCCATGATCATCTCCTGTGGGAAATGAACAGCGCGCGGGCCGGGCCGCCACCAAGCGAACCGGGCGACGTTCTGCTAGGCGGCGTCGAGCAATTCGCGGGTTTCGCCGGTGGCGCTCTCCGGATCGATGACTTGAACGCCTGCCATGATGGATTTCCTTTCTTGATGGCTTGGGGTGCGGTTTCGGATGTCGCTGCAGGGGCGACGATTGCTATCTTGATCGATTCGAAGGCACCGATAAATGGCGCGAAAGAAATTTGATTGCTGCAGATTGCGCAGTAATATCCGACGGCATGGACATGCTCTCCGCGAGGCGGGCGTTTGATCTGCGGATCACCGCGCCGGAGCCCTTCGGCCGCCAGTTCGTGGCGCCGCTGGTCATCGACTTCCTCGCCGAACGTGCGCGCATTCATCGATTTCGCTGCACCGCGGTTACGGCAGGGGCTTTGTGATACTGATTGAGCCGTGGCCCCACGGATGTTGCTCTGCGCAAGGCAGTGCTACGCGCAGGGAGTCGTTGGGGCGGGAGATCGGGAGAGGCTGGGCCAAGGACTTCGATTTCCGGAGAGAGCGCACTGCCGCCTGATGAACGCCTGCGCAGAGCGGAGTGATAAGCTGGCAGAAGGCGCCTGGTACAGCAGGAATCATGTCCCGCGCCACGGAAAACCCGGCGCGAAACGGTAGCGCCATTTGAGGAGGAGGATCGGCACATGTCCTGTTGTCACCACTACTACCTGCCAGGCGAAGGCACGGAAAGCGTCTTCGCGGTCGATATTTCCAGCATCAGCTTCGGCCACGGCGTACTCAAGGAAGCCGGAGAACACGCCAAGGCCCTGGGCATGAGCCGGGTCGCGTTGTTTACCGACAAACGTATTCGAGAACTGCCCTGCCTGACCGAAATCGCCGACTCCTTGCGGGCGGCGGGACTCGACACGGTGATCTACGACGAGGTCAAGGTCGAGCCGACCGACCAGTCCTTTCTTGCCGCCGCCAGATTCGCCGCCGAAGGCAGCTTCGACGGCTATCTATCGCTGGGGGGCGGCTCGGTCATCGACACCTGTAAGGCCGCCAACCTCTACGCCACCTACCCGGCCGATTTTCTCGACTACGTCAATG
>ERZ761602.1043-NODE-1043-length-53870-cov-41.011670_pt1 | contig 53870 bp, 41 predicted proteins | sample MGYA00512165_ERZ761602 | MGnify/ENA primary metagenome ERZ761602 (study PRJEB28899, sample SAMN02445085) | bioreactor sludge metagenome | biome: EBPR sludge; isolation source: Thorneside wastewater treatment plant | place: Australia: Brisbane, Thorneside...
CTGATACTCAAGGAAAGCCTCCTCAATTCACCCCTAATCTAGGAAAGACCCAAAAGAAAAATCCCGCGAATACAGCAAGGCATCCCAAGATCGCTGAAACTTTTCGGCCGAATCGTTCGGGACGGCGAGGGGAATCGAGGCGCAGGGGGGAATCCTTTCCGAAACAGGATGCGGAGATCAAGCAGAAGCCGAGCGGGAACAGGATCCGTCCCGTTGGAAGCAACCAAAGAACCCTCTCCGATTGGAACAAAGCCAATCCGGGAGTTACGAGAACAAACCCCACGAACCACGAAAGCGGCCACTGGTTGTTCGCGAAAAGCAGCTTCTTGAGATTTCGCGACATCGCTCACCCATGCGCCTTCGCCTGCCCCACAGCGACGTGCCAGGCCTCGACCGCCTTCTTCCGGGCGGTCGGTTTCATCGCGGGTTTGAAGCGGGCCTCGGCTTGCCATTGCGAGGCGATCTCTGCCTTGTCCTTCCAGAAGCCGACGGCGAGTCCGGCGAGGTAGGCGGCACCGAGGGCGGTGGTCTCGGTGACGCGGGGACGCACCACGGGCACACCGGCGAGGTCGGCCTGCGTTCGCATGAGAAGGTCGTTCGTGGTGGCCCCACCATCGACACGCAGCTCCTTCAGGCCGATGCCGGAGTCGGCCTGCATCGCCCCAAGCACGTCCACCGTCTGCAAGGCGATGCTCTCCAGCGCGGCACGGGCGAGATGGGCAGCGGTCGTGCCGCGGGTGAGTCCGGTGATGGTACCCCGGGCATGCGCGTCCCAATGCGGAGCCCCGAGTCCGGCGAAGGCGGGCACGAGATGGACGCCACCGGTGTCGGGCACGGAGGCGGCGAGGGCCTCGATCTCCGCCGCGCTCTTGATGATTCCGAGTCCGTCGCGCAGCCATTGCACCACCGCTCCGGCGATGAAGATGGAGCCCTCGAGGGCGTATTCGGTGCGGTCGCCGATACGCCAAGCGATGGTGGTGAGGAGACGGTTCTTGGAGACGACGGGTTTCTCCCCTGTGTTCATGAGCATGAAGCAGCCGGTGCCGTAGGTGTTCTTCGCCATGCCCGGCTTCGCGCAGACCTGCCCGAAGAGGGCTGCCTGCTGGTCGCCGGCGATGCCCGCGATGGGAATCTCGCGTCCCAGCCCCTTGGTCGTGCCATAGACCTCGCTCGAGCTGCGCACCTCGGGCAGGATCGCGACGGGCACGTCGAAGAGCGCGAGCAGGTCCGGATCCCAGGCCTGCTTGTGGATGTTGTAGAGCATCGTGCGCGAGGCGTTGCTCGGGTCGGTCGCGTGGACCTTGCCTCCGGTAAGGTTCCAGAGCAGCCAAGTGTCGATGGTGCCGAAGGCCAGCTTGCCCGCTTTCGCTTTGGCCCGTGCGCCCTTCACATGGTCGAGGATCCACTGCACCTTCGTCGCGGAGAAGTAGGCGTCGAGGATGAGTCCCGTGCGTTTGGCGATGAGCTTGTCCTTGCCCGCCTCGCGGAGGCGGTCGCAGACGGCGGCGGTGCGGCGGTCCTGCCAGACGATGGCGTTGTGGATGGGGCGGCCCGTCTCGCGGTCCCACACCACCGTGGTCTCGCGCTGGTTCGTGATCCCGATGGCGGCGATGTCGGTGGGCTTCAGGCGGGCCTTCGTGATGACCTCGGCGGCGACGCCGAATTGCGTCGACCAGATCGTGGAGGCGTCGTGCTCGACCCAGCCGGGCTTGGGGAAGATCTGGGGAAACTCCTTCTGCGCGACGGCGACAGGCGTTCCGGCGTGGTCGAAGAGGATGGCGCGAGACGAAGTCGTGCCTTGGTCGAGGGAGAGGATGTGGGACATGGTCGGGATTCGGGGTAGAGGATAAAAAAGAGAGGGTCGAGGAGGAAGAAAAAAGGAGCGATTTCACCACAGCCACACAAACAGCAGCGCCCCCAGAATCCCGCCAATGACAGGTCCGACCACGGGAATCCAAGCGTAGCCCCAATCCGACGGTCCCTTGCCCGGAATGGGGAGCAGGGCGTGGGCGATCCTTGGGCCGAGGTCGCGGGCGGGGTTGATCGCGTAACCCGTCGGACCGCCGAGGGAGAGTCCGATGGCGAAGACGATGAGACCGACGAGGAGTGGTCCGAAGCCCGTGCTGAAACCGGTCGCCGCGTCCAAGTTCTCGGGACGGGGCAGGGCGAGGGCCCCGAGCACGAGCACGAAGGTGCCGATGATTTCGGCGGAGAGATTGCCGGGCGTGTGGCGAATCGCCGGGGCGGTGCAGAAGACGGCGAGCTTGCCCGCCTTGTCGTCGGTGGCCCGCCAGTGTGGCAGGTAGGCGAGGTAGACGAGCACCGAGCCGAGGATTGCCCCCGCCATCTGCGCGAGGATGTAGCCTCCCGCCTTCGCCGCCTCGAACTTCCCGGTCGAGAGCATGGCGAGGGTGACGGCCGGGTTGAGGTGGGCGCCCGAGATCGTTCCCACCGCGTAGACCGCCAAGGTCACCGCCATGGCCCAGCCAGCCGTGATGACGATCCAGCCCGAGGCGTGGCCCTTGGTCTTGGCGAGGACGACGTTGGCGACGACGCCGTCGCCGAGGAGGATGAGCAGAGCGGTTCCAATCAGTTCAGCAACATAGGGTGACATGGGTCGGATTGTGCCGGAAAGGCCAGCGAAAGGGAAGGCGAAAATGTCGCGGAGGCCCATAAAGAGGCGGGACTCCCCAAGAGTCTTGCTTTCCCCCTTCATTTCCCGTAATCTTCGTGCTCTTCCGCCCTTCCTCGGGCGTTCCTCCTCCTCATCATGAATCCGAAAATCCTCCTCCTCGTCGCCGCGATGTCGTCACTCTCCCTTGCTCGGGCTTCGGCCGCCGCCGCCCTCGGTCTCGACACTGCGGAATGGACCAAGCCCAGCGCGGAGATCGTTGCCCAAGTCGAGGCGCTGGAAGCCGCCATGGCTGCGATGGCCAAAGGCGAGACGCCCGCCGTGACCTTGCAGCAGGCCATCGACAAAATCCGCGAGCTGGCGGACCAGAAAAACGACAAGGACGCCCTTTTCTCGATGGGCTTCCTCGCGCAGCAGAGCCAGCAGCAGAACGCCCTCGCCGAGGCGATGAACTATTACAAGCGGGCCGCCGACCTTGGACAGCTCCAAGCGATGAACAACTACGGCTTCATCCTCGCCGGATCGAGCCAAGAGGTCGAGAAGACCAAGGAAGGACTCGCTTTCATCAAGAAGGCCGCCGACGGGGGCCTGAACGCCGCCCGCCGCAACATGGCCGCGATCTACCTGAACGGCCTCGGCGGGGAGGAGCGCAATCCCGACGCGGCCCGCGAGTTGCTGGAGAAAGCCGCGAGCGACGGCGACGGCCAAGCCCAGTTCGAGCTGGCCCAGTTCTACCTCGAACTCGGCGGCCCCGAGAGGACCGACGACGACAAGGCGTGGGACTGGCTGAACAAAGCCTCTGACTCGGGCAATCCCAACGCCCTCGCCCTGCTCGGTTCGGTGCTTTTCGACGGGAAGACCTTCGGCGCCCGCAAGATCGAGGCCGATCCGGCCAAGGCGGTGGAGAAATTCACCAAGCTCGCCGAGCAGAATGTGCCCGCCGGTCTCCGCACCATGGGCGAGCTGCACGCCTCCGGCCTTGCCGGGGTGGAGAAGGATTTCGGGAAGGCGCTGGGCTACTTCACCCGCGCCGCGCAGGGGAATGACGCCGCCGCGCAGGTGCAGCTTGCGGGCTACTACGACCAGGGCGTCGATCTCGATCCGAAGGACGGGAAAATCGAGGTCGCGCCGAACGCCGCTGCCGCCCTTGAGCTCTACCGTCTCGCCGCGCGCAACAACGTGCCTTTCGCCCTCCACAAGGTCGGGCTTTTCTACGAGGAGGGCCGATCCGTGGACCAGGATGCGCCGAAGGCCTTCGCCCACTATCTCCAAGCGGCCGGCGGCGGCTTCGCCCCCGCGATGCACAAGACCGGAACCTGTTACCTGAACGGGGCCGGCACCTTGCGCGATCCGGTCGCGGCGGTGGCTTGGTTCGGTCGCGCCTCCGCCGCCGGGCTGCCCGAAGGGCTGCTCAGCTTGGGAGCCTTGGCCGAGTCCGGCATGGTCCCCATCGCCGCCAACAGCACCCCGGCGAAGACGGCGGCCGAGGCCTACCAGCGCATCCTCTCCCTTCCGCAGGTGGCCGGGCAGACCCGCTTCGAGGCGCTCCTCCGCCTCGGCAACCTCCACTTCCGGGGTCTCCTCGTCTCGTCCGGCGCGTCGCCGGTGCCGGACTACGCGAGCGCCTACCAGATGTTCAAGCAGGCCGCCGACCTCGCTCCTGGCAACGAACTGGCTGCGAACCTGCTCAAAGAGGCCGCCGCGAAGTTGACTCCGGAGCAGATCCAGAAGCTCGACGCGGCCATCGCCGAAGCTGCCAAGAAAGCCGCTGCTGAGGCGCCTTGATTTCGATGCCGTTCAATAGGAGGATTTGATTTCGCTGAATTGTGCGGAAGTCGGCTTGACCCGACGCTTCGTGCGAGTGGCATCCGACTTCCTGCGCAATCTTGGAGCCTCGGTGCCCGGCGCCTGCGATTGCTCTAAGATGCCGCGTGATACCGCAAACCCCGGCGGGACGGCTGGGCTGACCGGGCGGAATGGGAAGCCTTAGCGGCGCGCGGTGGTGCGCTCCCGCAGAGTCCTCCATCGACGACGAAGGCGGCGCATATGATCGTTCGTCCGGGAGGTTTTCTGGGGCGCAAGGGTGACGGTGACACGGGACCCGAGGTGTTATGGAGGGGCTTTGCGAAGCTCCGCACACTTGCCGAAGCTTCAAAACCCAAAGATGTGGGTGACGGGCAGCGCATGACGCTGCTTCCCCTATGTCCACGCACTCCAAAGCCACGCCGACCGGAGGGCCAGAGGCCCCTCACTTCTCCAAAGGCAGCAGCTCGTAGCGGCGCACGAGCATTCCGGCGGCTTCCGTCTGGATGCCGACGGGACCCGCGCTCGGGCTCACGGCGAAGGCCTCGTTGACGACTTGGCCGTTGAAAAGGTAGACCAGCGTGTCGCCCTTGGCGATGACCTCCAGAGTGTTCCACTCGCCGACTTCCTTGTCCGGGTCGTCCTTGCCGCGGAAGCCGATCTTGTCCTCCCAGTCCTCGTCGCGCTTCTCCCAGTTGATGCGGCCCGAAAGGACTTCTTGGCGGGGGGCGCCTTTCTTCCAGCGCTTCTCCCCGTCGCGGTCCAGTTCGAATTCCGCCTCCACGCGGGTCTGATAGACGGTGCCGTCAGGCATCTTCGGGCTCAGCACGAGGATGTCCCCCATGCCGCCTTCGATGATCTGGGCCTCGACGCTGGCGCAGAAGGTGCCGCCCAGCGCCCCGTGGGGACCGTGGCTGTGGATCAGGAGACCGTTGTCGCGGGTGCGGTCGACGCGTTTCCCCCAAGTCTCCCCGGTCCATTTGAATTCCAGCACGAGATGGTAGTCGCGATAGGCCGCCTTGGTGGACATGTAGCCCCAAGCCTTCCCGGTGATGAGCAGGTCGCCGTTCTCTTGGATCAGGAAGACCTTCTCGGGCGGATCGCTGGCCTCGGGATCGGCCTGGTAGTTGATGTGGTATTCCACCTCGCCCTTTTTGACCAGTTCGATGATGTCCACTTTCTCCAGCACCGGCTTGGCCGTTTCCGGCGCGGCGAACCATTTCGGTTTGGCCTCGTCCGCCAAGGCGAGGACGGGCAGGAGGGCGAAGGCGGGCAGGAGGGATCGAAGGGGATTGGTCATGGGTGGTAGATGTACCGCAGGAAGGAGTCTCCCGCACTGGCGTCATTCGGCCAAAAAACGGAGGCCATCACCTGCCCCGGAGGGTGCCTTGATCGCGGCCTTGCCGGGGGGGATCGATTCCTCACGGTAAACTCATGGAAATTCGCTCCACGAACCTCACCGCGATCTTCGTTGCGGGCTTCATCGCCGTCCCCGCCTTCGCGGAAATCCCCAAGCCGGACGACGCGCCGCTGCCGCTCACGCCGGAGGAGAGTGCGAAGGCCTTCCGCTTGCCTCCGGGCACGGCGATCCGTCTCCTCGCGAGCGAACCGCTCATCCACGAGCCGTCGGGCCTCTGCTGGGACGAGGCCGGGCGGCTCTTCGTCAGCGAAATGCACGGCTACAATCTTGAAGGGCAGATCGACATCGACGAGCTGAACAAGACCGGGCAGCTCGATCTCGAAGTCCGGCGCATCAAGGCGAGCGAGGAGGCGAAGAAGCAAGCCGAAGCCGGCACCTACGGCACCGTGAAGCTCCTCCTCGACCACGACGGCGATGGAACGATGGACGAGGCCATCGTCTGGGCCGACCGCCTGCCACCCTGCTATGGAGTCGTCCCGGCGAACGGAGGCATCCTCGTCGCCTGTGCGCCCGACATCCTCTTTCTCAAGGACACCGACGGCGACAACCGGCCCGATGTGCGCGAGGTGCTCTTCACCGGCTTCGGCACGGGATCGCTCGAGCGCCGGATCAACTCCCCGATCTGGGGGCCGGACGGCTGGATCTACTTCGGCCGCAGTTGGGAGGGCGGAACGATCACCGGCCCCCGCCTCGCGGAGCCCGTCGAGCTTCCCGCGAGCGATTTCCGCATCCGCGCCGACGGCAGCGCGATCGAGCCGGTCAGCGGCAGCACGCGCACTTTCGGCATGGCCTTCACCGAGGAAGGCGAGCGCTTCGTCACCACGACGACGTATCCGGGGCTCTTCGTCACGCCGATCGCGTGGCACTACCTCACCCGCAATCCCAACGCGCCTGCTCCCGTCCTTGATGGTCCGGCGAGCGACGACACGCGCGTCTATCCCATCGCGCCGGTCCACCCGTGGCGGGTGAAGCGCGAGCAGAATGCTGAGTATTTCGCCTTCTACCGCAAGGGCAGTATTTCCGATGCGGTGGCATCGGGATATTTCACCTCGGGCTGCGGTCCGCTCGTGTACCGCGACGACGTTCTTCCGGGATTGCAGGACGACTACCTCGTCTGCGAGCCGGCGCAGAATCTCGTCCATCGCAGCCGCATCGTCCGCGAGGGAACACGCCTGCGGCTGGAGCGGGCGGAGGGCGAGAAGGAGAGAGAAGTCCTCGCCTCGCGCGACGCGTGGTTCCACCCGGTCGCGCTCGCGCACACGCCTTGGGGCGGCATCGCCATCGTCGATTTCTACCGCGAGATCATCGAGGACTACTCGGCCATCCCCCGTCATCTCCAGCAGCAATACGGCGTCGTCAACGGCAACGACCGGGGCCGCATCTGGATCTTGGAGCCTGACAAAGCCACCGTCGAACCCGCTCCGTCTTTGGCCGGGCTCGACCGCGAGGCTCTCAAGGCGGAATCGGGCAAGGGACCGCATTGGCGGCGCGAGACGGCACGTCGTCTCCTCCTCGAACAGGGCGAGACTCTCGCCTCCCTCGACCTCGATGGATGGAAAGGCGACGACTTGGCCGGACGCCTCGCCGCCCTTCGCGCCGCCGATGCCGACCATTTCGAAAAGGCCCGCGAGATCGAAAGCGACCTCCTTTCACCCGGCTTCGTCGAGTCGCTTCCGCCCGCCCTCGCCCTCCAGTCTGCCCTCAGCCTCGGACAGAGCCGCGATCCGAGGGCCGATGACGCGCTTCTGAGACTGGCAAGGCAGAACGGGTCGCTCCCGTGGATGGACGCCGCCATCGCCAGTTCGCTGCCGGGCTTGGAGGAAGCCTTTTTCCTCGCCCTCGCGAAGGAGCCGGGCAACGGCGGTCCCGTGCTCGCCCATCTCGCCGGGCTCCTCGCCACCCTCGGCGGCACCGCCGAGATCGAATCCCTCCTCGCCGCCGTCGCGAAGACGCCGGTACCGGAAAAGGTCCGCGAGATCCTCCTGCTCGGACTGGAGGAGGCGAAGCCGCTCGCCAATCCTCTCGTGATGCCCCAACCCGCCGCGCCTTCGGCCGACCGTCTCGCCGCGATCGAGGCGCGTCTCCCCGATTTCCTCGCCGCCGTGGAGCAGGCCGGACCAGCCGAGGTCGAGGCGGGCCGCGTCCTTTTCGCCGGGCTCTGCGCCGTCTGCCACCGCGCCCGTGGCGAAGGCTTCGCCGTGGGACCCGACCTCGACGCCGAATTCCAGCGTGCTCCCGAGGTGATCCTGCGCGACCTCCTCTTTCCCCACGAGTCGATGCGGCCGGGTTACGAACCCCTCGTCGCGAAGACGGAGCGGGGGGAGACGCTCGTCGGCATCGGCGTCTCCGACTCCCCCACCAGCGCCACCCTGCGCCTGCCCGGTGGCGGCGAGCGCACCCTGCTGCGCAAGCGGGCCAGCTTCACGACCCTGCGGAACCTCTCCCTGATGCCCGACTACTTCGGCGAAGCGCTCACCCCGGCCCAAACCGCGAGCCTCATTGCTTATCTCCGGTCGCAGCCTTGAAGGAAACAGGGTCCTCCACCAGCGGCGCGGTCTCCTCTGGGGTGGCACGACCGGAGGGCAGCTCCAGAATGCGGATATTGCGGAAGTGGATCTCGGCGCCTTCGGACTCCAAGCAGAGATAGCCCTTTTTCACCGTGGACTGGCTGACGCCGTTGACGAATTTGCCGTTGATGGCCAGCTTCACCACGCCGTCCACCGCCACCACGTCGTAGGTGTTCCATTCGCCCTTGCCCTTGCAGCGCATCTCGAATGACATGCTGCGTCTGCCGCGCGGATTGTCCGGCACCGCTTCCAGCCCGTTGGCACCGAACAGTTCGCCGGAGACGTAGCCCAAGTGCCGGGGCGAGCCATCCTTCTCCCGGTTCAGGTAGGGATACTCCAGTTCCAGCATCTGCACCTCCATGCCTTTGGGCAGAGGACCGTTCGGCGCGGGAACGCCTTCGCTCCAGATGAAGACGCCGGAATTTCCCCCGGCCTCCATGTGCCGCCACTCGATGTGCAGGATGAAGTTCTCATACTGCTTCTCCGAGCGCATGACACCGATGGGATGGCCGCTGCAAATCAAGAGGCCGTCGCGTACGCTCCACGTTTCCGGGCTGGTGTTCACATCCACCCAGCCGCTCAGGTTTTTGCCGTTGAAAAGATCGCGGAAACCAGGGGCCGCGTCCTCGCTCGCAACGGTGGCGGAAAGGGAGAATGCCAGCGGCAGGGCGACGGCGGAGGAAAGGAGGCGGCGTGGAGGCTTGCTCATGAAATGCGAAACCCATCCTACCGGAGTCCGCGTTGCGATCAAGTTTGGGATCGCCGCCCCTGTCCACTTCACAGCCACCGCTCCACCGCTGTGAAGATCGCATAGCCCGCGACCAGCACGGCGAGCGGGGCCACCACCGATTTGCGATACCACTCGAAGCGGCCCAGCGGCAGCAGGACCGCCGCCGTGGCCAAGCCGACAAGGACGAAGGCCGCCCCGATCCCGAGGAGCAGGAGGCCGACCCTACCCGCTCCCGCGTCGCCCGCTGCGACGAAGCCGCGGAAGGACGGTGTGCCGGCGAGGAAGCAACCGAGCGCCACGCCCGCCGCGGCGACGAGGCCGTAGCGCCACCCTCTCACCTGTCGATGCAAAAGCGCCTCGATCGCGAGCGCCGCGACGAGGGCGACCAGCGCGGGTCCCGCCCAAGCCGCCGTCGGCAGCAGCGACCAAGCCGCGAGCGCGGCCACCGAGCCCTGCGCCGCGAGGAGGGTTCCGGCTTGCCGGAGGAGGTCGGCGCGCCCGAGACTGAGGAGGAACATCGCGACGACGAGAGCGACAGGCAGCGCCGACTCGTGGAGGAAGGCCCGCCACCCTGCGAGGAAGGGTGCCGGGAGGGCCGTTTTACCCGAAGCCACCGCAGCCGTCGGCATGGGCGCGGGCGAGGACGCCTCCGCGTTCCCTGCCTCGAAGGGGTCTCCCTCCACCACGAGCGCGACGCTGACGGGACGGCTGTATTCCCCCGCGAGGACGACCTGCATGCGGTGATCCGGCTGGTCGGCCTTGAGCACGACCATCACCACCGCCATGGGGCAGCGGGGATCGAGGTAGAGGAGGAATTCCCCAGCTCCTTCGGGGATCTTGCCGGAGAGCGTCGTGATCACCTGCTGGCGGCGCAGCTCCGGCGGCGTGTCGGCGTCGCTGGTTTCCTCCTCGGCGATCTCCATGGCCGGCTCCTGCTCGACCCGGTCGAACATCACGACGAGATAGCTGGAGAACTCCCTCGCCGCGTCCTCCGGCGAGATCTGGTCGTTCTGCGCCGCGTCCTCGCTCGGCACCACCTCCATCGCCGCCTCGAGGACGTAGGTTCTCTCTTTCGTGTCCAGACGGGAGACGAGCGAGACCGAGGAGACCCGGTGGGCGAAAGCCGGGGTCGCGAGGAGGAAAAGCAAGGCGACCGACAGGACGACCGCGAACGGAGCGCGGACGGTCGCGGCGCGGGATGGATCGATGGCGTTTCTCCTCATGGACTGGCGGACTGACGAGGCCACAAATCTAGGGAAACGCCTCCGGCTTTGCATCCGCCAAATGGAGAAAAGGGGGAAAAACCCGCAAAATCGTGCCAACTTGATCGCGTGATTGCATTTGGAGGCACCCGGCGGGAAATTCTGCCGATCCCCCAAGGATCCAACCCAACGAACCGTTTTTCCATCATGAGCCAGAAGAAGAAGCCCTCCCAGGAGCTGGACCGCCGCCATTTCATCCGTACCGCCGCCGGCACGGCCGCCGCCGCTGGTGCCTTCCTCGGTGCCGCGAAAGGGCAGGGGATCGATCCCTCGCAAAAACTCAAGATCGGCTTCATCGGCACTGGAGGGCGCGGCACCGGGGCCGCCGTGCAGGCCCTCTCCGCCGACGACAACACCGTCCTCCACGCCGTCGCCGATGTTTTCCAAGACCGGATCGACACCGCCCTTGAGCAGCTCGCCAAGGACAAGAAGGTCGCCGACAAAGTCGAGGTGCCGAAGGAGCGCCAGTTCGTCGGCCTCGACGGCTACAAGCGGGTTCTCGATTCCGGCGTCGATGTCGTCCTCCTGACCGCCCCTCCCGGCTTCCGCCCCCTCCACCTCCGCGCCGCCATCGAGGCGGGCAAGCACGTCTTCGCCGAGAAGCCCATGTGCGTCGACGCCGCCGGGGCGCGCCACTGCCAAGAGTCGCTCAAGATGGCCGAAGGCAAGCCGCTCTCCATCGTCGCGGGCTTCTGCTGGCGCTATTCGCCGAGCCGCCGCGAAGCCTACAAGAAGGTGATGGAGGAAGGGATCATCGGCGACGTCGTCGGCGTCTACGCGACCTACTACGCGAATTACTCCAAGCCCCACCTCGCCCCCAGCCTTCGCATGGACGGGATGAGCGATGTCGAGTGGCAGCTCCGTAACTGGTACAACTACACTTGGCTCAGCGGTGGCGGCCTCGTCGAGCAAGCGGTGCATAGCGTCGACAAGATCGCATGGGTCATGGGCGACCAAGCCCCGCTTCGCTGCCGCGCCACGGGCGGTCTCGCCGCGCTTCAGGCGGGCGGGAACATCTTCGACCACTACCATGTCGCCTTCGAATATCCGAACAACGTCTGGTGCCACCTCGGCTCGCGCAAAGCGCCCGGCTGCTTCAACGAGAACGCCGACTACGTGCGTGGCACCAAGGGCACCCTCGTGCTCGGGCGTGGCGGCGACCCCTACATCGAGGACAACGACGGCAAGCTGCTCTGGCGCTACCGCAAACCCCGCGAGGGCGAGCCGAACATGTACCAAGTCGAGCACGACGAGCTTTTCCAAGCGATCCGCAGCGGAAAGCACGTCAACGATGGCCCGCGTATGATCAACTCCTCGATGATGGCGATCATGGGCCGCATGTCCGCCCAGACCGGCAAGGAGGTGACTTGGGAGGAGGCCATGGCGGCGAACGAGGATCTGTTCCCCGGCGAGGAGAATCTCTCGTGGAGCCAGAGCTACGAGCCGCACGCCGTCCCCGTCCCCGGCGTCTTCCAGATCCCCGGCATCGGTGGGGTCGAGGGGAAGGTGTGAGGTAATGGGGTGCCTACGGAAGGCGCGGAAAACAGGGAATCGTTTCTCTGTCGAAGCGAAGCCTTTCCGTGCCTTCCGCGTTTTCCGTAGGCCGCCACTCCTTCACTTCCGCACCGCGTAGAGCAGGTTGTCGGTGCGCAGGTAGAGCGTGCCGTTCGCCGGGACGATGGAGGAGCGGATGTTCACGCTCTGCGACTCGCCGAAGGTCGTGGCGTTGAGCACCTCGCCGCCGTCGGGGCCGGCGCTGAAGACGAAGACCTCGCCGAGATGGCTCATCAGGTAGATCTTGCCGTCGGCCCCGGTGGGCGAGGCCTCCAGCTTCACCTTGGCGTCCACCGCCTTGCTCCAGACGACTTGGCCCGAGGCGGGATGGACGCAGGAGAGGAACTTGTTCCGGTCGTTGAGGATGTAGAAGTAGCCGTCGTAGAAGAGCGGGGTGGGTACGTCGGTGGTGACCGCCTTGCCCTCGCTGACCCAGAGCTTCGCGGCCTCGGGCAGGCTGCCATCCCCGCCTGCGGCGATAGCGTAGACCGGATCGCCTTTCGGAGCGCAGATCAGGATCGTCCCCGCGCCGTAGACGGGGGAGGGGACGAGGCGCCAGTGGCCGATCTTGCCGGGGTTGTAGGTGCCCCAGCGCCAGAGCTCCCGCCCCGTGGCGGGGTCGTGGCCAGTGAGGCAGTCGCCGCCGGAGACGACGATCTCGGGCCGTCCGCCGTGGAGGACGGGGATGGGGGTGGAGAAGGCTTCGAGCGATTCCTGCACCGCGTCGGAGGGGCGGACATGCTTCCATTTCGTCTCGCCCGTGGCCGGGTCCATCGCGAGGAGGAAGGACTCGATGGGGCCGTCGGTGCGACCGCGCCCGTTCACCGGCACGTCGCGCTGGAGGATCTGGAGGTAGAGGAGCCCGTCGTAGAGCTGGGGCGAGCTGGAGAAGGTCCACTGGAAGGCGAAGTCGCCGTAGTCCTCCTCGATGTTGCGATGCCAGAGGCGCTTGCCGTCGAAGTCGTAGGCGGTGAGGTCGCCGTTGCCGCTGAAGAACCAGACCGTCTTGCCGTCCGTCACCGCCGAGCTGCCCGCGTAGGTGCTGCGCTCGTCGATCCGCGTCCCCTCGCCGAGCGTCTCGGACCAGACGATCTCTCCGGTTTTCGCGTCGATGCGGATCGCGACGACGGCGTTCCGCGTGTCGTCGGTCGAGGTGAGGAAGACCGCGTCGTCCCACACGATCGGCGTCGATGCGCCTTCGCCGGGCAGTTCCGCCTTCCAAGCGACACCGTCGGTTTTCGAGAAGACGGCGGGGAAGCCCGTCTCCTGCGAGGAACCGTCGAAATGGGGGCCGCGCCAGTTCGGCCAGTTGTCGGCGGAGAGGGGGGCGGCGCTGCCGAGGAGCAGGAGCGTGGTCAGAAGAGGACGGGTGACGGTCATTCTCGGGAAATTCGTTGAGTTTAAGCTTGGTCAAGCACGGGCCTTCTGTCAAGGTGTCGCGTTGGCGTGGTCGAGGGCCGCCCCTTCCCCTTTTATGAAGCAATTGCTCCTCGTCCGCCATGCAAAATCGGATTGGGACCATCCCGGGCTCGCCGATCATGATCGCCCCCTCAACGAGCGAGGGCGGCGCGACGCTCCCCGGATGGCGGCGGCATTGCGGCGTCGAGGGATCGTTCCCGATCTTATCCTCACCAGTACGGCGGTGCGGGCGGAGACGACGGCGCTGGCGCTGGCGGAGGGCCTCGGCTTTCCCGTCGAGAGGGTCGTGAAGCTCGTGGGACTCTATCTCGCCCCGCCGCAGATCATTCTCCGCGTCGTGCAGGGGCTCGACGAGACCGCGGGCACAGCGCTGGTCGTCGGGCACAATCCGGGGATGCACGAGGCGGCGAACCTCCTTGGCAGCGGGATGGCGGAGCATCTCCCGACCCTCGCGGTGGCCCGTTTCGAGCTGGACGCGGCGTATTGGGGCGGGGTCGAATGGGGTGACGGACGCCTCGTCGAACTGCTCGTCCCTCGCGGGATCGAGGAGGGGTGAGACTCCTCCTGACGGCGATTTCTTTTTGGTTTTCCCGCCCGGATGCTATAGTCCGGCAGTCCGGTCCGCCATGAACGACGCCCCTCCTCCGCTTTTCCCCGCTTCCTCCCAGCCTCAGCCGGGTTATCCCGCCTATCGAGCGCCGTCGGCCTACCCGCCTCCGAAGAAATCCTCCTGTTGCGGGCTGCCGGGGATCGGTTGCGGGTTCGGCTGCCTCCTCGTCGTGATTCTCGGCGTCGTCGGCCTGATCTTCCTCGGCGTCGCGGGCAAAAAATGGGTCGATGCGAGGATCGAGGAATACACCTCCTTCGAGGGTCAGCCGCTCGAAGCGCCGCAGGCCTCCCCCGACCGCATCGCCGAGGCCTTGGCGAAGGCCGAGGCGTTCCGGAAAGGCATGGAGCCTGGCGGGACGCCGGTGCCGCTGGAGGTGACGGGAGAGGAGCTGAACCTCATCCTCTGGAACGATCCCGAGTTCGCCCAGTTCGCGGGCAAGGTGGAAGTGGGCATCGAGGACGATGTGCTGAGCAGCAAGTTCAGCGTCGCCTTCGACCAGCTTCCCCTGCCGCAAGGCTATTGGGCCGACAAGCTCAAGGGCAAGCATCTCAATGGCGAAGCCGACGTGAAGCTGGGAATGACGGCGGGTCAGCCCTCCCTATATTTGGAGGGTCTCTCCCTGAATGGCATGGCCATCCCCGAAGTCTTCCTCTCAGAGCTCAGGACGCAGAACCTCCTCGAAGAGCTCGCGAAAAATCCCAATGCCACCGCCGCTTTCGACCAGCTTGAGGACATCCGTGTCGAGGGCGGGCGGCTCATCATCGTGCCGAAGGCCGCGCCGTGAATTCCCCGGCGCTGGCGAGTCCATCGTTGGCGGGATTTGTAGCCGAGGCCAGTGGCCTCGGTCGGGGCGAGGCGCAACCTCTCCAACCCGGTGTCGTCGGCCAGCCGCTTCCTTTGCGCCTTCTTGCGGCTCTCCCTTCCATCCGAAGCCGCGCGATCGCGGCGGCTGAAAGAGTCGCGTGAGGCCGTCTTTATTACGACTGTCCTGCCATGGCGATCCAGTCTTCATCCTTCCAGTCTCTCCTCCGTTGGACCCTGTGCCATTCGCTGCTTGGGTGGGTGGTGTCGGCGGCGATGGCGGAGTCCCCTGCGGAGGTCTCCTCTGGCAGCATCGGCATCAGGGCCGATGGCGACGCGGTCGTGATCCGGAAAGGGGAAGGGGAGGCGCTGCGCTACTGGCTGAAGAAGCCCGCCGATTCCGCATGCGTGTCGCCCAGCGCCAGCTACTTCCATCCCCTGACCACGCCGAGTGGCGAGACGGTCACGGACGTGGCTCCGGACGACCACCTGCACCACCGCGGCGTTTTCTTGGCTTGGCTGGAAGCGCGTTCGGAGAAGACGGCGGGCGATTTCTGGGGCTGGGGCAAATTCGCCCCCTTGGAGGGACGGTCCATCGTTGCCAGAGCGGCGGAGGATCTTTCGGCGACGCCGGACAGCGCGGCGTTCCGTGTCCGGAATGAATGGATGGCCGAGGAGACGGTCCTGCTGCGCGAGGATCTGCACACGACGGTCCGCTTCGAGGAGGCGGCCAGAGTCTACGATTTCGACTACCGCTTCGCCTCCGACGAGGATGTGGTGCTGGGCCAGTTCGCCTTCTGCGGCTTCGCCGTGCGGACCCGGAAGGATGGAGCGATCACGGTCCACGATCCCGGGGGCCGCGTTTCGCTGCCGAATCCCTCCCACCTGAAGCCCGAGACCGATTGGCCGGACCGCCCTTGGTATGCCCTCGAGATCGCATTGGCCTCCGGCAAGACCATTGGCGTGGCGGTGGTCAATCATCCCGAGAATCCTCCGACGCTTTGGCACAATGTCGACAAGATCGGCTTGCTGAATCCGTGCATCGTGGCTCCGGGCCCGGTGCGCATCGCGAAGAGCGCCGGGCTGCGTCTACGCTACCGCGTCGTGTGCTTCGATGGACCCGTGCCGGCCCGTGCGCTGGATGCGATGGCGGCTGGGTTTGGCGGTGATGCCGGATCCGCGAAACCATAGCGACTCAACCGGGTTAGGTCGCGGAGCCAACCCTCTTGAGTCTCCACTACCTCGCGTCAATCGTCACGCGATGCCGTAGGATGAAATATGCAAAAATTGGCATATTTAAGAATCGCAAACCGGTCCCGTCGCCATGAAACGCTCCTCCTCCCCGTTGTCTCTGATTCTTTGTCTCGCGGTGGTTGTGTCGGTCGGCTCGTATCGGTCCCTCTTTGCCCAGACCACTGCCGAGGAGATCGGCTCCTTGCGCAATGCGAAGGTCGCGGTGCCGGTGACGGACGGAAAACCCGAGCTGACCTATTTCGCTGGCAGCATGTCGCCGGAGGAGCTCGCCGAACTCCGCGAGATCGCGCCGAATCTGCGCATCATCACGGGACTGTCCCAAGCCGAGGCGCTGGCCCGCGCGGAGGAGGCCCACGGCGTCGAGTCCCGCTACGCGACGCCGGAGTTCATCGCCAAGGCGACAAATCTTGCGTGGGTGCAGGCGATGAGCGCCGGGGTCGAGGGACTGATCGCCAACGAGGCCCTCGTGCTGAACGAGCGCATCGTCCTGACCAACCATCGCGGGGTGCATGGCCCGGCCATCGCGGACCATGCCTTGGCCATGCTGCTCTCCCTGACGCGCGATCTGCGCTATCATTCCGAAAACCAAGCCAAGCGTGAATGGACTCGGGGCGGCTCGCGGCTGACCCCGATCGCGCTCGACGGGCGGACGATGCTGGTGGTTGGCATCGGTGGCATCGGCAGCGAGATCGCGAAGCGGGGGAATGCCTTCGGGATGCGCGTCTGGGCGACCCGCCGCAGCGAAGCGCCGAAGCCGGACTACATCGACCGGGTCGAGCTGTCGCCGAAACTGCTGGAGCTGCTGCCCGAGGCCGACGTGGTGGCCATCGCCGCGCCGCTCACGCCGGAGACGCAGGGATTGTTCGACAAGAAGGCCTTCGCGGCGATGAAGGAGGGGGCCATCCTCGTCAACATCGCGCGGGGTGCCATCGTCGATTCCGGGGCGATGCTGGAAGCGCTCCGCAGCGGAAAGCTGGCGGGAGCCGCCCTCGACGTGACCGATCCCGAACCCCTGCCCGCCGACAGCCCGCTCTGGGACATGCCCAACGTCGTCATCACCCCGCATATCGCCGGCCACGCCGAGGTCACGGCGGAGCGGCGCTGGACCCTGCTGCGCGAGAATCTGCGCCGTTTCGCCGCCGGCGAACCGCTCTACAACGTCGTCGACAAAGTCGCGGGATACTGACTCTCTTGAAATCCGAAACTCGAAATCCGAACCCTGAATCTGTTCTCTCCATGAATCGAAATTCCCGTTCTTTCTCCCGTCGTGACGCTCTCAAATTTGGTGCCGCTGCTGGAATTGGTCTCTCGCTTGACCCTCTTGTGCTTCGCGCGGAAGAGGGTGAACTCATCACGAAGGCGATCCCCAGCTCTGGGCAAAAAATCCCCGTGGTCGGTCTTGGCACGAACGCCTACGGGGTGGACGACCCGGAGGAGTTGGCCGCCCGCCGCGAGGTGCTGAAGCGGATGCCGGAGGTCGGGCTCACCTTGATCGACACTGCGCCGGGCTACAAAACCTCGGAGATCGTCCTCGGCAACCTGATCGCCGACATCGGCAACCGCGACCAGCTCTTCCTCGCCACCAAGGTCACGGTGGACGCGGACAAAGGGCAGACGGTGAAGGATGGCATCGCCATGCTGGAGGAGTCTTTCAAGCGCCTCAAGACCGACCATGTCGAGCTGATGCAGGTCCACAGCCTGCGGGGCTGGCAGGTCCTCCTCCCCGTCTTGCGCGAGTGGAAGGCCGCCGGAAAGATCGGCTACTACGGCGTCACCACCTCGGACGACAAGCAATATGACGAACTCGCCAAGGTGATCGAGACGGAGAAGCTCGACTTCGTGCAGGTCGATTTCTCCATTGCCAACCGCAACGCGGAGGAGCGCATCCTCCCCCTCGCCGCCGACAAGGGCGCAGCCGTGCTGCTGAATTTCCCCTTCGGCGGACGCCGCGCGGAGAACCTCATCGCCCAGACCCTCGGCAAGCCGCTGCCGGGCTTCGCGGCGGAGATCCAATGCACCTCCTGGGCGCAGATCCTCCTGAAATACCTCGTCTCCCATCCCGCCGTGACCTGCGCCATCCCCGGCACCGTCAAGGTGAAGCACATCGAGGACAACGCCAAGGCCGCTCGCGGCGTGCTGCCGGACGCGGGTCTGCGCAAGCGTATTGAGGAGGCCTTTGCCGCGCTTTCATGAGGTCATCCCGCATTCGGAGGTGGGTGGAGCGCGATTGGTGCTTTCCTTGGGCTTGCGCGGGTCGCATCGAAGCATGAATTAAGTAGCCGTAGTCGATCCCTGATCCGATGACCAACTTTCTTCCGAAATTTTTCCATGTCCGCCGCGAGGAGAAGCTCCCCGTGTTCCTCGGGATGCTGTTCTTCTTCTTCGTGATGGCGGCGCTGATGCTGCTGCGTCCCGCCCGCGAGGCGCTGGGTATGCAGCGCGGCATCGAATCGGTGCGCTGGCTGTTCATCGGCACGGCGGTGGTGACCCTGCTGGTGAACCCGGTGTTCGGCTGGCTCGTCAGCCGTTTCCGGCGCATCCGCTTCATCGCTGCGACCTACGCGTTCTTCGGGGCGAGCCTGGTGGCCTTCTGGGCGGTGATGGTTTTCGCTCCTGCCGCCATCGGCGTGACCTCCGGGCAGGTCTTCTACGTCTGGTTCAGCGTGTTCAACTTGTTCTCGGTGATGGTCTTCTGGGCGCTGCTGGCGGACCGTTTCTCCTTGGAGCAAAGCAAGCGCTTCTTCCCGCTGATCGCGGCGGGCGGAACGGTGGGCGCGATTTTCGGCCCTTGGCTCGCCTCGACGCTGGCTCAGCCCTTCGGCACGTCCGTGCTCCTGCTCGTCGCGACGGGATTTCTCCTCCTCGCCATCGTCGCGGCGTGGGCGCTGACCCAAGTGCTGCCGGACCGGCGCGACGGAACCTCCCACCACATGGCGGAAGAGGACGAGCACGCGGTGATCGGCGGCAATGCTTGGGGAGGTTTCCGGGCGGTGTTCGGCTCGCGCTATCTGCTGGGCATCGCGGCCTATGTGGTGATCCTCGCGATCGTGCTCACCTTCATCTACTTCACCCGGATGCAGATGGTCGCGGCTCTCGGCGACAGCGTGGACATGCGCACGGCGATTTTCGCCCGTCTCGACATGATCACGCAGATCGCCACGCTGGTGCTGCAGCTCAGCATCACGGGATACCTGATGAAGCGTTTCGGCGTGCCCGTGACCTTGGCGCTGCTGCCCCTGACGGTGATGCTGGGCTTCATCGGGCTGGCCATTTTCGGCTCGCTGGCGATGGTGGTGGTTCTGGATGCGGCCTCCAAGGCGGTGCAGAGGGCGGTCATGCGCCCCGCTCGCGAAACCCTGTTCACCGTCTTGAACCGCGAGGACAAATACAAGGCCAAGGCCTTCATCGACACCTTCGTCTATCGCGGCGGGGATGTGATCGGCGCCCAGGTGGAGGGCTTGCTCAAGAGCTTGGGAATGGGGCTCGTCGCTCTTTCCAGCCTAGTCGTTCCGATGACGGTCGCTTGGACCTTGCTGGGCGTTTGGCTGGGACGTCAGCAGGAGGCGAAGGCCGGGAAGTCGGGTGCCTCCGGTGCGGAGGAAGGAGGCGGTCCGGTTCCGAACATCACGACCGGATGACGACGGATATCCACCTGCGGTCGGTCGAGGCATTGCCGGGAGAGTCCGCCTGCTCCCGCAGGGTCGGTTCGCATGGGAAAGAATGGCTCCGTCCTCAGCGTCGACGGGGCTGGTCGAAGCGGAAGGTGCAGCAGCCCAGATCGAGAATCTGCCCCCCGTCGCCAAGCCGCTGTCTGAAGTCCGGCGCGACCCGATACCAGACGGTCGTGCCCTCCTTTTCGGGGACGACGATCCCCGCCTCCCGAAGGATGCGGAGGTGCTTCGACATCGTCGGCTGGATGACGGAGAGATGCAGAGCGAGCTCCGTGACCTTCGCGCGCTCCTCCTCGATCAGGAGCTGCACGATCCGCCAGCGCGTCCCGTCGGAGAGCGCCTTAAGCACTTCGGAGCAACCGGAGTCGGGCATGATCTGTCCATAGCACGGTTGCGGCCTTTTTTCCATCCCACAAATCCTCAATTTACCCTCATGAATCCGCCCCTGCCCTCCCTCCGCCTCGTCTGGCCCGCCTTGCTGGCCGTCGCCACGCCGATCCTCGCCCAGCAGACGCCGCCGCCCGCCCCGAAGAAGCCGGCTCCTGAAAAGCCGCCCATCGTCTTCGTGGAGACGGACTACGAACTGGTGGACGCCTTTCCGGGGTTGAAATTCGAGATGCCGCTCGGCATCGCCACTGCGCCGGAGGATCGAGGGAGGCTCTTCGTGCTGGAGAAGACCGGGCGCATTCATGTCGTCGCCGGACTCGACGGAGCGACGCCAGAGAAGAAGCTCTTCCTCGACCTCACGAAGCCGAGGGACGGCGAGCTGGCGACGGAAAGCGAGTGCGGCGTGCTCGGCCTCGCCTTCCCGCCGGACCACGCGAAGAGTGGACGCTGCTTCGTCTACTACAGCCTCAAGATCGACGGATCCCTGCACCAGCGCGTCTCGCGCTTCCAAGTGCTCCCGGACGATCCCGACCGGGTGGACCCCGCCTCCGAACAGCCGCTCATCACCCAAGCGGACGAGGCCGGCAACCACAACGGCGGCGACCTCCAGTTCGGTCCCGACGGCTACCTCTACGTCAGCACGGGCGACGGTGGTTCGGGCAACGACAAGCTCGACAACGGGCGCTTCATCAACAAAGGCTTCCACGCCGCCATCCTGCGCATCGACGTGGACAGGAAGCCGGGATCGCTGCCGCCGAACCCGCATCCCGCCGTGAACCTCGGCGCGGACGGAGCCGCCCTCTACACCGTCCCGGCGGACAATCCCTTCATCGGCCGCGACTCGCACCACGGCCAGCCCATCGATCCGCAGACCGTGCGCACCGAGATCTGGGCCACGGGTCTGCGCAATCCTTGGCGCATCCATTTCGATCCGGCCACCGGACGCCTCTTCGCCGGCGACGTGGGGCAGAACCTCTACGAGGAGATCGACCTGATCGTCGCCGGAGGCGACTACGGCTGGCCCCATCGCGAGGGCTTGCACCCCTTCACCCTCGGTCCGGGTGGAGAGCAGGACCCGGCGGACTTCCATCCCATCGCGCCCATCTTCGAGTATCCGCGCGTCGTCGGCATGTCCGTGACCGGCGGCGTCGTGTATCATGGGGAGCGCTTCCCCCAGCATCGCGGGAAATACGTCTTCGCCGACTACGCCACCGGCCGCGTCATCGCCTTGCAAGAGGGGGGAGGGGAGCTATGGTCCGACGAGACGCTCGCGCAGGAGCCGGGCATCGCCGGGATCGGCCTCGACCCCCGCGACGGCGAAGTGCTCTTCGCGAACATGGCCTTCGGCCAAGTCAAGCGTCTCCAGCCCAAAGAGTCCAAAGGAAACGCCACCCCGACGAACTGACCTCCCGCGCCCCGACTCCCGCACCCGTCATGAAACTGTCCCCGCTCCCCTCGCTCCTCCTCGGCCTCGCCATCGGGGCAGGGGCGATGGCCTTGGCCCAGGAGGCGACCGTCAGGCCCGCGATCATGAGTTCGTCCATCTTCGACTGGACGCAGATCCCGGTGAAGCAGACCGCCAAAGGGGAGTCGAGGCAGTTCTTCCAAGCTCCGACCGCCACGCTGGACGAGTTGGAATGCCACGTCACCACGCTCAATCCCGGCGAGACGGCCCATCCGCCGCACCAGCATCCCGACGAGGAGATCATCGTCGTCAAGGAGGGCACCGTCGAATCCCTCGTGAACGGGGAATACCAGATCGTCGGCCCTGGGTCCGTCATCTTCCAGGCGGCCAATCAGATGCACACCATCCGGAACGCGGGCGACGTCCCGGCCAGCTACCACGTCATCAAATGGAACTCTCCCGGGATGCTGGCGAGGCGTCTGCTGAAGGGAAAAACGCCGTAGATTCTCCGTGATGAAATCCTGCTTCCCCATCCCAATCCTCGCGCTCGTCCTCGCCGCCTCCGCCCAGGCGCAGGACAAGGCCCCCGTCATCCGCGGCACCTACGCGCATCCCAAGGCCTTCTGGGACACCGGGGCGCGGCTGGACGACTATGGCGTGAACGCCGTCTTCATCCACGGCAGCGGCATCGACGAGGCCACCTTCACCCGCGCCAAGGAGGAGGGCTGCAAGGTCTTCGCCGAGTTTCCCACCCTCAACGGCAAATACGGGAAATACGTCGAGAACCATCCCGACGCCCATCCCATCGACGATTCGGGAAATCCCGCGCCGCCCGCGACTTGGTTCTTGGGCGTCTGCCCCACCCACGCCGGCTTCCGCCAATTCCGCATGGACGATCTGCGCGCCCTGCTTGAGCGGCACGACCTCGATGGCATCTGGATGGACTACACCCATTGGCATGCCCAGTTCGAGGATCCCTATCCCGTGCTCCTCAAGACCTGCTTCAACGACTCCTGCCTCGCCGCCTTCGAGGAATGGGCCGGACTCGAGGTGCAGGGGGAGACCGTGCCGGAGAAGGCCAAGTGGATCTTCGCCAACGCCGCCAAGAAGTGGGAGGACTGGCGCGTCCATGTCATCGTCGATTGGGCGAAGGAAATCCGCTCCATCGTCAAGGAGATCCGCCCGAACGCCCTCGTCGGCATCTACCACACCGCTTGGAAGGATGAGGATCTCAGCGGGGTGCGCCGTCGCTGCCTCGGACTGGATTTCGACGCGCTCGCTCCCTACGTCGATGTCTTCTCGCCGATGATCTACCACGGCCGCTCCGGCAAGTCTCCCGAGTATGTGAAGGAGTTCGTGGACTATCTCGGGGCAAAGCCCTGGGTGAAGACCGCCCCCGGCGCCTACCCGCAGATCTGGCCCATCGTGCAGGCCCACGACGATCCCCGGGTGTCGCCCGAGGAGTTCGAGCAGGTCCTGAACTACGGCCTCGGCGGCAAGAGCACCGGGGTCATGATGTTCACCCTCGGCAGCGTCGCGCAGGACGCCGGCAAGATGGAGGTCATGAAGCGGGTCTATCTCCAGCACGCCCGGTAGATGCCACTCCATCCGTTTCCGCCTTTCCCTCGTATTCATGCAGCACCCAAATCGTTCAACCGACGCGGTTCTTGATCCCAAGGAGGGCCGACATTCCTGTCGGCCGGCTGGTCGGGCCGGGCTTGTCGGCCGACAGGAATGTCGGCCCTCCTTGGGCTTCCGGCTGGGATGAATCTATTTGCGTGTCGCATTAAGACTACTTTGTTAAATGATTGGATTTGGACCACGGATGACACGAATCACACGGATGAGCCTCAAGAAAATCCGTGTTCATCTGTGTTCATTCGTGGTCAAAACCGAAATCTAATGAAGTAGAGTTAATATCCTCTCCGATCCCAAGACCCACCCGAACGATCCCATCCATGAAACGCCTCCTCCTAGCCTCCACCTTCGCGGCCTTGACTGCCCTCGCCCTTCCCCTGACCGCCGAGGAAGGCGTGGCCGAACTCCAGATCGGCGATCCCGCGCCGGACTTCTCCCTGCCCGGCATCGACGACAAGACCCACACCCTCGCCGACTTCAAGGACGGCAAGGTGCTCGTCGTCTTCTTCACCTCGAACCACTGCCCCACCTCGCACGGCGCGGCTGACCGCATCAAGAGCTTCCTCGAGGACTACCGTCCGCGCGGCATGGCCTTCGTCGCGATCAACCCGAACCACCCCGAGGGGCTCAGCATCGACGAGCTCGGCTACTCGAAATACAACGACGGCTTCGAGGACATGAAGGCCTACGCCGCCGACGAGGGTTTCGATTTCCCCTACCTCTACGATGGCGAGACCCAGTCCGTGGCCAAGGCCTACGGCTGCCTCGCCACCCCGCACGTCTTCATCTTCGACGCCGAGCGCAAGCTGCGCTACAAGGGCCGCTTCGACGACTCCCGCTTCGGTGGCGACGACTCCACCGTGAAGTCGCCCGACGCCCGCAACGCGGTCGAGGCCCTGCTCGCCGGCAAGCCCGTGCCTGTTCCCGAGACGAAGGCGATGGGCTGCTCCACGAAATGGCGCAGCAAGAAGACCGCCGTGGCCGAGCACATGGCGAAATGGGACAGCGCACCCGTGGACGTGGAGACCATCGACGCCGCCGGAGCCGCCGCCCTGCGCAAGAACGGCACGAACAAGGTGCGCCTCATCAACGTCTGGGCGACTTGGTGCGCCCCCTGCGTGCAGGAGTTCCCCGAGCTGGTCGAGACCTCGCGGAAGTTCGGCCTGCGCGATTTCGAGTTCATCAGCATCAGCGCCGATGATCCATCGAACCCTGCCCCGGTGAAGGCCTTCCTCGAAAAGCAGAAGGCGGGCCTGTCGGCGCGCTTGAAGAAATCGGTCGAGGCCGAGGGGCGCAAGACGAACAGCTACCTCTTCGGCGGGTCCGACATGGACGAACTGATGAAGGCCCTCGATCCCGAATGGCCCGGCGGCATCCCCCACACGATCCTCGTTGATACCGATGGAACGATCTTCTGGCGACACAACGGCATTGTCGATGGCGAGAAGCTCCGGGCGACGATCCTCGATCATCTGGGTAACTACTACAAGCCTTGATCTTCCGGGGCATTGGCCTTTTCTTTCGCGGTGAAGATACTGATGCCATGACGACGAAATTCACCTACTGGGAAGAAGACGATGGGCGGTTCCTTGGCTACCTGAGCGAATATCCCGACCACTGGACGCAGGGGGAGACGCTCGATGATCTCAAGGACCACCTCAGGGATCTGTTCGAGATGTTCCGCTCGGAAAGCATTCCCGGGATCAAAAGGGAAGCGGAGCTGGAGATCGCATGAAGCGACGGGACTTGGTTGCCGCAGTCGAAGCCGCCGGTGCTCGCCTCATCCGATCCGGAGGCAAACACGACATCTACCACAATCCGAAAACAGGAGCCACCCAACCGATCCCCCGGCACCGTGAAATCAACGAATTCCTCGCACGCAAGATTCTTCGCGATCTGACGGAGGAGAAATAGCGTTCCGTCAGGTCGCGCTCGGACCCTCTTTACATCCTTAACCTAACCCCATCCCTGCCAATGAAACCCATCCTACCCGCCGCTTCCGCCCTTCTGCTCTCCCTCGTCCCCGCCATCGGCCAGAACGAGGCCAAGGAGTTCAAAGTCGGCGACCCTCTCGGCACCATCAACGAGGCCGGCGTTGCCACGCCCATCTCCAGCAACGTCAAAGTCTATGGCAGCTTCCGCTTCGCCGAGAGCGTCACCTACGATCCGGAGCGCAACCTGCTCGTCGTGATGAACGCCGGGGTGCCGCAGGCGCTGGAGGAGAACGACGGCTACGTTTCCCTGCTCCATCCCGACGGCAGCGTCCACACCACGAAATGGATCGGGGCGACGCGCGACGGCCTGACCCTGAACCATCCCCTCGGCAGCGCCATCCTCGGGCGCACCCTCTACACCGCCGACGTCGACACGGTCCGCGCCTTCGATCTCGACAGCGGCAAGCCCGGCGAAGCTTGGCATGTCCCCGGTGCGACCTTCCTCAACGGCATCGCCGTGGCCAAGGACGGCACCGTCTACGTCTCCAACACCCGCGAGGAGAGCCGCGTCTTCAAGATCACCGCTGCGGGCGAGGTGAGCACCTTCGTCGATGGCGAGCCGCTGAAGGCTCCCAACGGCGTCGCCATCGACCCCGAGGGCAACATCGTCGTCGTCAATGTGGGCGATAATGCCGTCCTCACCTTTTCGCCCGACGGCAAGCTCTTGAAAACCGAGCACGCTGCCGAGAGCGGCCTCGACGGGATCGTCATCCTCGAAGACGGCACCAAGTATGTTAGCAGCGTGCGCTACGGCAGCATCTCCCGCATCCGTCCGGGCAAGGAGTTCGAGGTCATCGCCGTCGGCATCCCCAACGCCGCCTCGATGGGCTACGACTCGAAGCAGAAGCAGCTCGTCATCCCGATGAACAACCACAACGCCGTGGCCTTCCTGAAGCTGGAGGATTGAGCGGGGTGGGGGCTGTCGCTGAGGCCGTTGGCCTCGTGTCGTCGGGGCCTTGGAGTGCGGCGGCATGACGCCGCTTTCCCTCGGGGCGACATGTCGCCCCGGAACAAAAGCGCGGACATGTCCGCGCACTCCAAGTTTTGTCGTTTGGCCGCCCGATCCGCGCCCGATGGACGCGGCCACAGGCTTGGCGAGCGGCTCTCTGTCTGCGGTCAACACTCGCCGGACCTTGAATTTCGGGCCTCTTTGACTAAGGTTCGGTCTTCGTCCTCCGTTTATCCTTCGTCCGCCACGCTTCATGAGATTTTTCGCCGCGTCCCTCGCTCTCGGGCTGCTTTCCGCCTTCGTCGCCCGCGAGGCCGTGGCCTACCCGCTCACGCTTGAGCAGCGCGAGCGGCTGAAGCAATACCTCCCCCGGACTTTTCCGAAGCTGGAGGGGCGCGAGGCAGTCCATGTCGTGGCGCTGGGCGACGATGTCATGGGCGGCTACACCCCCTTGCCTTCGGCTTGGGAGAGCAACAACCCCCTGTTCTCCTATCCGGGCGTCTTCCTCGCCAACCTCGCCCGCGAGTTCTTCTATCCCGGCGGCGTCCGCCTACTCAATCCGCCGACGGGCGGCACGGCGAAGCTGAGCGACTACCTCGGCGACGAGATCGCCTTCGAGAACCTGACCACCATCGACGGCACCGTTTTCGACGGGCTGCGCCGGGCCTACACCGACGCCTTTCTCCATGATCCCGACCTCGTTCTCGTCCAATACGGGATCTACGACGCCTTCACCTTCCTCTCCATCGACACTTACAAACGCGCCCTCCAGGAGATCGTCGACGCGGCCCGGTCGGCCCGCTCCGACCTGATTCTGCTCGGTCCGCCGCTGGTGAACTACGGGGGCGGGGCGATGCAGTGGGGGATCGAGCGGCCCTACGCCACCGCCGCCCGCGAAGTCGCGGAGGCGAACGGGGTGCTCTTCATCGACCTCGGGCGGCATCTCTCGCGCTTCGGCGCCGGGGTCGATCCCGACACCCACCCGGCGGCGGCGATGGAGATCGTGGGTGATCGGCTGGAGCGCATTTTCCATTTCGGTTCCGAGCTGGAGGCGCGGGAGAGGGTCCACCCTTCGCTCAGGGTCCACCAGTTCCTCGGCGATTCGATGTTCGCGGATCTCCAGAACGGCCCCCATCCGTCGCCCTTCACCTACACGGCGACGGCCTCCTACGGCAACGACGGCTCCATCGGCGTCTCCTTGGTGGTGCGCAACCAGACGGTGGCGGAGAAGAAGGGCAGCATGGGCGCCCTCGCCGTGGGCGGGGCGATGCTGCCGGGCGAGGCGGGGCAGCGCTTCACTGTCGTGGCGGGTTCGGCGACCCAGCTTGAGTTCCGCTTCCGACGGCCCGAGGTCGGGAAACGCCGGGACGGGTCGCCCTTGTTCTTCCCCTTGGAGCCTGCGGACGAGTTCGGTCGTTTCTCCTTCTTCCTTGAGGACTCGGTGGATTCCGAAGTGGTGGACCTCCCGGTGCGAGTCGGTCCTGTCACGGCCTTGTGGAATTCCCGCCAGTTCGTCAACGTGAGCGACCAGATGCGGGTCGAGTGGGATCTGGTGAACGGCACCGACAAGGCGCTCTCGGGCACCTTCCAAGTGGGCATGGCCGAGCGGGTGGGGCAGCCGACGCCGTTCTCGGTGTCCCCGCTGGGCACGAAAACGGTGTTCTCGGTCTTCGATTTCAACGCGCCGGGGGACGTTTCCCTTTTCCAGCAGGATATCTGGATCCAGATCGACATTGACGGCAAGGTGGTGCGCTTCTCCCGCGAGATGGAGGCTTCGCGGGATCTCGTCCTCGGCGAGGAGGTGGCGATGCGATCATGGCGGGACTACGCCAACTCCGGCCCCGCGGTCGAGACGGTGGCGCGGCGGAGGTCCGCCGAATCGGCCTCGGTGCGTTTCGAGGCGGACGGCAAGGCGCTCTACGTGGTCGCGAGGCTCGACGGCGTCTCCCTGCCCGATCTCGGCGATCAGGCCGCCTTGCAGGCGAAGCTCTTTCTCGACGCCCGCCCTTCGAGCGAGGTGCGGACCTTCGGTGCGGTCGAGCCGATCCTGGTCTACGCGAAGGCCGCTGGCGGCTCCGGTTTCACGCCTTCCGTCGAGTTGGGCAGTTTCGGTAAAGGCTACAACATGGTCCTCGATCCCAAGGGCATCGCCTCGGCCCTGCGCACCGACGCCAACGGCTCCCGCCTCCTCGAAATCCGCGTGCCGCGCTCCTATTTCCACCGGAACGAATGGGCCTTGGACTCGCCCGAGGCGATCTTGGGCGCACGGCTCGAACTGACTGTCGCCGATCCGGACCCGAATGCCGCTGTTTCCTTCCCGGCGACGAACCGTTTCGAGACGAACAGCCCCACCTTCGCCTACGAGGATCGCATGGTTCGCGGCTTCCACGAGAACGACGCTCGTTCGCTCGTCACCCTGCGCCTCTCGCGCCAGCCGGTGGATAGTTGGTCGGTTCGGATTTACTGACTTTATCTCCTACTCGTCATCCTCCTCCTACTCATACTCCTCGGGGATTGAGTATGAGTAGGAGGAGGATGACGAGTAGGAAGTAAAGGGAATCATTTTTTCCCCGGCTTCCGCCCACGCTTTTTCTCCTCTGGATTCACGCAGGCCGATTCGATCTCCTTGGGCGAGAGGATGCGGTAATCCCCGGTGGAAAGATCGGGCAGAACCAAGCTTCCGATGCGGAAGCGTTCCAGACGCACCACTTTGTAGCCCAGCTTCGACAGCATCCGCCGGATCTGGCGGTTGTATCCCTGCGTGAGGACGATGCGAAGACGCCGCTTGGCCTCGATCTCGACGCGCTCGGCCCGGGCGAGACCCTCGGTCAAGGGGATGCCTTCGAGGAGCCGGGCGGTCGAGGCGGGATCGTAGGCTCGGTCGAGCAGCACCTCGTATTCCTTCTCCACATGGTAGCGCGGATGGGTGAGCCGTTCCGTCAGGTCGCCTGAGCTCGTCATGACGAGCAGGCCCGAGCTGTCGTAGTCGAGCCGCCCGACATAGTGCAGCGTCGCGAAGCTCTTCGGGAGCAGCCGGTAGATCGTGTCGCGTCCCTGCGGATCGCTCCTCGTGCAGAGGAACTGGCGCGGTTTGTTGAGGACGAGGGTCAGCGGTGCCCGCTCGCGGAGCGGTTTGCCGTTGAACTTGACCTGGTCGCTGGGGAGGACGCGAGTGGCCAATTCCGTCGCGATGTGGCCATTCACCTCGACCCGGCCCTCGACGATGAAGGCGTCGCAAGCACGACGTGATCCGACCCCGCAGGAGGCGAGGAAGCGATTCAGGCGAACGCCCTTGTCCGCCGGGGAGTCCATGGGAAGGGGCGGCGCAGATGGCCAAGCCCGGCAGCGGTCAGGCCTCCGGCGTCGTCTTGGGCAGACCCATGGGGGAACGGCCCTCGGGCCACTGGCCGCGCTTTTGCAGCAGCTTGACCCGCTCGAAGCGCTTCAGAACGCTGCGCTTCGTTCCGACGTTGCTCGATTTTTTGAGGCTGGAATGCTGGGACATGGCTGAAAAGGACGGTGGGATTCGGTGGAGCGCGGACTTTAGGGCAGGCCCGGCGGGTTTGCAAGCGGGGAAAATGCCATCGGGCCAGGCGCCATGTCGCGGACTTGCGGGATTGACTCGCCCGCCCGGTCCGGGCCAGAATCCCGCCTATGCAAAACCAGCCCCTCTCCACCTCCCGCCGCCGTTTCCTCGGAACGGCCCTCGGCTCCGCCGCCTCCCTGAACCTGCTCTCCGGTTTCGTGAAAGGGCAGGGGACCGCCGCGAACGGCAAGCTGAACCTCGCCTTCATCGGCGCGGGCGGCCGGGCCGGTGGCAATCTCGAGGGCTGCGCCGCGACCGGACAGACGATCTACGCCCTCTGCGACGTGGACAAGGCCCGCGCCGCCGGGGCCTTCCAGAAATACCCCGAGGCGAAGGTCTACACCGACTGGCGCGAGATGCTCGAAACCGAGGGCGACAAGATCGATGCCGTCGTCATTTCCACTCCCGACCACCTTCACGCCGTCTCGACGATGGCCGCGCTGAAGATGGGCAAGCACGTCTACGTGGAGAAGCCGCTCACCCTCACCATCTCCGAGGCCCGCGCCCTTCACGAGGCGGCGAAGCTGGCCGGAGTCTGCACCCAGATGGGGAACACCGGCCACGCCAACGAGGGCGCCCGGCTCACCAACGAAGCGATCCGCTCGGGTGCTATCGGCGAGGTCGGGCAGGTCTTCTGCCGCACGAACCGTCCCATCTGGCCGCAGGACTTGGTTCGCCCCGCCGCCGAGGAGGTGCCCGGGACTCTGGACTGGGATCTCTGGCTCGGCCCCGCGCCGGAGAAGCCCTACAGCAGCCAGATCGCCCCCTTCAAGTGGCGTGGCTTCATCGACTACGGCACTGGCGCCCTCGGCGACATGGGGGCGCACATCATCGACCACCCCGTGTGGGCCTTGAATCTCGGCTTGCCCACGAAGGTCTGGGTCGAGAAGGCCGACCGCGCCGTCCCGGGGGCGGAGAAGGATTCGCATCCCTCCTCCTGCATCATCCACTACGAGTTCCCCGCCGCCGACGGGCGCGGGCCGGTGAAGCTGACCTGGTTCGACGGGAAATACACCATTCCGCGCCCCGACGGGATGCGCGCCGACCAGCAGGTGCCGGAGAACGGCTGCCTCTATCTCGGCGGCAAGCACCAGCTGATGCACGGCAGCCATGGCGGCAATCCCATGGTCATCGATGCGAAGCACGAATCCTATATCGCCCCGCCGCAGACCGAGGAACGCTCCCCCGGCCACTACGCCGAGTGGATCGAGGCCATCCAGAAAGGCGACCCTTCCCGCGCCAAGTCGAATTTCGACGTCGCCGTGCCCCTCACCGAAATCCTCCTTCTCGGCGTGATCGGCTCCCTCCTCGGCGAGGGGACCGAGTTGACGTGGAATCCCGAGACCCTCTCCACGGGCAACCCCGAAGCCGACAAGCTGGTGAAGCACAGCTACCGCGAAGGATGGAGCCTGTGAGGGGCGACCGCCGTGAACGGTTCGCCGTTTACGGCTCCCCGTCGTCCGCCAGCACGTCGAGTGTGAACCCCCCGATGTGCGAGCCGCCGCGACCGGGGTAGATCCAGTCGTTGAGTTGCTCCAGGGAAAAGCTCACGACCGCCCCTCGATGGACGTCGAGGAGTTCGTGCGGGTCGTTCATGAGGACGCCGGTGACGGTTCCGCCGCCGATCTCCTGGACCGACACCCACATGAACTCCGACTTGCGCTCTTCGCGAAATTCCGCCTTCACAATAAAACGCTCGCGATCCTCCGGGAGGCTGGCCGCGAAGGCGGCGGCGAACTCGGGCCAGCGCTCCACCGCCTCTCGCACCGCCGCGGCCATCTTGGGATGGTTGTCGGCGATCTCGATGACGGGTTCGAAGGTCGGCTCGTCGAAAAGCCCCAGCGGATCCTCCCCGCCCAGGGTCTCGATCAGGCAGGGGTCGAATTCGTTGCAGCGCTGCAATTCCGGGCAGTAGATCGCGAGGCAGTCCGGCCCGGCCATAGACGCGAGGATTTTCCCGATGGTCCGGTAGGCGTCCCGCCCCGCCTCCGAGCCGTCCGTTTCGCCCATGGCGTCGACCGAGAGCCAGGCGACATGCCGCTCCACCGCGCTGCGCAGGCGCTTGTCGCGGATCGATCCCTGCGCGAAGCCTTTTGGATCGTCGATGTAGGGCCGGGACGAGACGAGCACGGCGAAGATCCCGTCGGGCACGCGCACCATGTAGTGCCGGAGATGCGCCTCGCTTTTCCCCTCGTCGGGCGGGCTGAACGGGGCGACGAAAAGGACGCCCTCGTCCCGCCGGGGGAGACCGAGGGCGCTCGCGACGCAGTTGAGGATGGCCGTCTCGTCGGCTTCGCGCATCTCGGAGAGGAAATAGACGAGGGAGGGGGAAGGGGCGTCCACGGCGGCTCCGTTCTGCCTCGATGTCGCGGGGGCCGGGGAGTCGGGGAAGGGGGCGGCCCCTCGTGGTTTTCCTCCGGGGGCGAGGAGCCAGCGCACCGCCTCGATGCAGAACCAGACGGCCGCGATCACGAGGGCGGCCACGCCCCAGCCGCTCAGCCCGCCGAGGCAGAGGCGAGCGAGCAACCCGCCGAGCAGGATCGCGGCGAGCCAGGGGAAGGTGCGGAGTCGTCGGGGCATGGAGGGGAAAGGCGGCTGGAATACTCACCGGGTTGCCGTCGCTTGGCAACCGGGGAAAGAGCGGGCGCGGGTTCAGGGCTTACGCGTGAAATGTGAGCAAAGCGGGCCGACGGTGCTCATACGTAGAGAAGTTCGTGAGAACTTCTCCCCACCGAAGCCCAAGGGACGCCCGCCGAAGTTCTCACGAACTTCGCTACGGAGTTCCGTCCTCGCGACGTCTCGTTTTTCCATCGTTTGATGCGATTTTCAGAAATTCAGGACTCGCGGTCTTTCCTGCGACGATTCATGAGTAAGCCTTGGCGCGGACCGGAATCCCTTGCAACTTTTCTTGAGGAGACGGGTTGATTCGGCTAGAAAACAACCATTTCGACCTCCGATGAACCGCCAGCTCCTCCGTTCCGTCTGCCCGGCCCTGCTCCTCGCCTTCCTCCCCGCCGTCCCCGCCCTCGCCCAGGAGAAGGATGGGCCGCCGAGGAGGCGCGGTGGGGAAAACGACGCGCGTCCGCGTCTCGAAGCGTGGGAGTCGCTCGATCCCGAACAGCGGACGAAGCTCCGCGAAGCGCTCCGCGTCGTCTGGACCGATCCCGCCGTGATCAACGCCCGCGAGGAGGTGAAACAGGCCAGCGAAACCTACCAGGCGACGATCAAGTCCGCCGTCGAGCGGGTCGATCCCTCCCTCGCCGAGCTGCTCGCGCGCGTCCGCAACGTCGATGGCCTCGGACCCGGACGGGGCGGGCCGGGCGCTCCGCCGCGCGACCTCGACGGGCCGATCCGCCCGCCCGGTTTCCTCGACAGCCTCCCGCCCGAGGCGCGTGAAAAATTCCGCAAAGCCGAGGAGGCGGCGCTGAAGTCCGAAGCCGTCAAAGCGGCCCGCGCCGAACTCGCCCAAATCCGCGAGGAGGACGAGGCCCTGCGCCGCAAGCGGATCGAGGCCCATCGCAAGCTGCGCAAAGCCACCGTCGAGGAGATGATCCGCGTCGATCCCTCCGTCGCCGAGATCCAGAAGCGCCTCTCTGGCGGCGAGCGGGACGGCGAGCGTTCGCCCCGCAAGGACGGCGAGGGACGGAAAGGGAAAGCCGGAGCGCCCGACGGGAAGAAGGGCTCCGATGCTCCCCCGGTCCAATAAACCCCGTCGCGAAAGCCCACATTTACGCCCTTGAAGAACGGGACGGCCTGCCCGTTCTTAGCCCCGTTCCAAACCGTCGGATTTCGGATTTCGAGCTTCGGATTTCACTTCACCGCCATGCAAAACCCCACCAGCCGCCGCCATTTCGTCAAAGGTCTCGCCGCCACCGCCGCCGCCTTCAACTTCCAGGTCGTCCCCAGCCGCGTCTTCGGCGCGAACGACCGCATCACCCTCGCCGGGATCGGCATCTCGGGCAAAGGCGCGAGCGACGTCTCGAACTCCGCCGGGGCCGGGTTCCAGGTCACCCACCTCTGCGACATCGTCGATTCCGAGAAGTATCCCAACCTCACCGGCGGCTCATGGGCCAAGACCCGCGCCGACTACCCCGACGCGAAATTCTACGACGACTGGCGCGAGATGCTTGAGGCCGAGGGCGACAAGATCGACGCCGTCACCGTCTCCACCCCCGACCACGTCCACGCCCACGCATCCGTCGCCGCGATGAAGAAAGGCTGCGCCGTCTACTGCCAGAAGCCGCTGACCCACGGCATCTGGGAGGCCCGCGTCCTCGCCGAACTCGCCGGGAAGACCGGGGTCGTCACCCAGATGGGCAATCAGGCCCACGCCAACGACCACATGCGCCGCGTCGTCGAGCTGGTCCGCGCCGGGCTCATCGGCGACGTCGTCGAGGTCCACGCGTGGACGAACCGCCCCATCTGGCCCCAGGGCATCCCCGCCTGGCCGCAGAAGGAGGATGCCCCCGCCCACATCAACTGGGATCTCTGGATCGGCCCCGCCCCCTACCGCGACTACAGCCCGCAGATCCACCCCTTCAAATGGCGCGGCTACTGGGACTTCGGCACCGGCGCCCTCGGCGACATGGCCTGCCACATCATGGACATGAGCTACTGGGCCGCCGAGCTCGGTGCGCCCGTCAGCGTCTCCGCCGTCAGCGCCGATGGACGCGGTGCCCAGAGCGAACTCTCCCCGCCGACTTGGGCCACCATCGAATACCAGTTTGTCAGCAAGAACGGCAATCCGATCAAATACATGTGGTACGACGGCTACAAGGACGCCGTCTTCAACCCCGAAAAGTGGGCTTTGGAGAGCAACATCGACGGAGGCAAGATCCGCGAGCCCAACACTCCGCCCGCCGAGATCCTCGAGGGGCTCGACTCCACCGAGGCCAAGGGCTACGACAGCCTCATTGTCGGCAGCAGCGGCAAGATCTGGTTCAACCGCAGCAAGAACACCTGGTTCATCAAGCCCGGCAGCCTCGCCGACGGTTTCGACTTCCCCGAGCTCTCCATCCCTCGCGCCCGTGACCAGGATCCGCACAAGGAGTTCTACGACGCTATCAAGGTCGGCGATCCGCAGCTTCCTCAGTCGAAGTTCTCCCAGAGTGGTCCCTTCACCGAGATGGTCCTGCTTGGCAATCTCGCCGTCCGTCTCAACAAGAAGGTCGAGTGGGATTCCAAGACCCTCTCCTCGCCCAACAGCCCCGAAGCCGCCCAGCTCGTCAAGCGCGACTACCGCGAGGGATGGGCGTTGGAAATTTGAGAGTTTTCAGTGACCCTTCGGATTTCGAGCTTCGGATTTCGGATTTTTCCCAGTCGATGAAGCGCCTCCCCGTCATCCTGTTCTCCCTCTCCTTGGCCCTTCACGGCGGGGCAGGGGCGCAGGAAGACGGTGTTCCTGAAGATCTCAAGAAAAAGCTCATCCAGGCATACCATAGCAAGGACTTCGACCAAGTCCTCGCCCTCACCGAAGGGGCCGGACCGGAAAGCCCCTTGTTGCGAGTCCGCGCCAGCGCCTTGCAAAGCCGTGGCGAGGAGCGTTTCTTCGAAGCGAAGATCGCGGAGTCCATCGCCGACTTCGACGCCTACCTCGCGATCCGGCCGGAGCAGGACGCCCATCATTGGCAAAGGGGACTCTCCTATTACTACGCCGGAGAGTATGAAAAAGGAAAGGCGCAGTTCGAGCGGCACCAGACCGTGAATTCGCAGGACGTGGAGAACGCCGTCTGGCATTTCCTCTGCGCCGTCCGCGCCCCCGGCGGCAGCGTCGAGGAGGCGTGGCAAGCCCTCATCCCCATCGAGCGCGACACCCGCATCCCGATGAAGGAGGTGCACGATCTCTTCGCCGGTCGCGGCAGCGCCGAAGCCGTGCTCGAAGCGGCGAAAGAGGACGGTGACGGCATCCTCAGCGACGCCGAGCGCAACCATCTCTGCTACGCCCACCTCTATCTAGGGCTTTACTACGAAGCCCTCGGCGAGGAGGGAAAATCAGCCGAGCACATCCGCAAAGCCGCCTACGACTACGCGATGGACCACTACATGGGCAAGACCGCGCAGGTCCACGCGAAGCTGCGGAGGATCGAGGCGGGGGAGTGAGGGGGTGTGTTTGGAGGCACGGGAATCCGTGGGCATCGGTGTTCAAAACCCGGCCAAGCCCGACTCCGCAGTCGCCAAGTACGCGACCACCGCGAAGACTGGAGCTGCGAGAAGGTTTCGGATTTCGGCCTTCGGATTTTCCCCCACTACTCCTTGTTCCCGTTCAGCACGATCTCGACCCGTCTATTCTTCGCGTGGGCCTCGTCGTTGTCCCCCTCGTCGAGCAGGAAATACTCGCCCTGCCCGTTGACTTGAAGCTGCTTCGGATCGACCCCGTGCTTCTCGACGAGATAGTCGGCCACCGCTTGGGAGCGCCGTTGCGAGAGCTTCAGGTTGTAGGCGGCTTCGCCGCGCTTGTCGGTGTGGCCCTCGACGGAGAAGACGCGTTTGGACAAGGCCGCCGAAGCGAGCGCCTTCCCCAACTGCTCCAACTGTGACAGGTTGTGGCTCCCTTTGATTTCCGCGCTGTCCGTGTCGAAATGCACCTTGATCGCCACCGTCGGCGGAGCTTCGATGGAGATGAGGCGGTTCATTTCCTCGTCGGAGACGGAGAAGGCTTTCACGAACTCATCCGCCGGGACGACCGGGTCCTCGGCCCGGGCCGGAAGGAACGGCAGCAGGGAGAGGAGGCTGGCGGCGAGGATGAAGGTGGTGGTAGGATGGTGTTTCATAGCAGACAGGGTTGGGTATCTCTTCAAACAGGGTTTGGTCAAGTCGGATGGCTGTGTTCACTCCACCGGCCCGAGGCTGGTGCAGAGAAACGGCGCGAGACGGGAGAGGGCTTTGATTTCGCCGTGCTTTTCGATCCACTGAGGCAGCAGCTCGCGCTGCGTCTCGGCCATCGCTTTGGCGGCGGGGATGCCGGAGAGGTATTTTTGGTAGAAGACCTCCATCACCTCTACCGTGGCCGCATCGTCCACGGGCCAGAGGGTCATGACGACGTTGGTGGCTCCGGCGGCGTTGAGGGCGCGGCGCAGGCCCATGACGCCTTCGCCGTCGAGGGATTCGCCCGCCGCCGTCTCGCAGGCGCTCAGGACGACGAGATCGGTGCCGCGCAGATCGATGCCGGTCAACTCCGCCGCGAGCAGCACGCCGTCGGCGGCGGGAGGCGGGATCTGGCCGTTCTTCCAGAGGTTGAAGGTGCTTTGCGCCCCCGCAAGGGCGAGGCCGCTGCGGAACATGGGATTCTGCACCGTGGCTTGCGAGCCTTGGTCTTCCTGACCGGACCGGGGGCCAACGCTTTCGCTGCCGGTCTTCAGTTCGTTCAGGAAAAAGCCATGGGTGGCGAGGTGGATGATGTCGTGTCCCGCCATGTTTTGTTTCACCGCCTGCTCCGTGGCATTCTTGCCGCTGAGGGTATTGACTTGGTAGCCGCTGCTTTGGAGCAAAGTCGAGAGGCCGCCGACTTCGCGGGCGGTGCCGGGCAGGGGGCGAAACTGGATGCTGCCGCTGCTCTGCCCCATGCCTGCTCGCAGGTTGCTGGCGAGAGTGTTTTTGTTCGCGTCTTCTTCCGCCTCGGCGAGGGCGAGCATGGGGGCATTGTCCCGGTAGGTGGGGTTGCCGAGGGCGAAGGCTTTGCGACCCGAAGCCTTGCGCGACGACACTCCCTTGACCAGATCGCGACCGCTGGAGACGTAGCGGACCTCGTGTTTTTCGGCGAAAGCCCCTCCGTCGGCATCGCGCAGCAACCCCAGCGGGATGAAGTGAAGCTGGGCGTCGGGGCTGAAGATCACGGTCTGGCCGGGGGCGAGATGCTCCTCCAGCGGGGCGATGAGGCGGGCGTGGAGGGTGGCTTCCGCTTCGCGAAGGGTCTCCGGTGCTGCGTCCGTGTCGCTGCCGTCGAGATGGGCGCGGTAGCGGCGGATGGCGGACTCGATGGATTCCGCTTCGCCGTGGGAGACGAAGACGGGATCGCCCGACGAGGCGATCACCGTGCTGGCGTAGCGGTATTCGAATTGGTCCGGTCCCTCCATGTGGATGTAGCGGAACGACTCCACCAGCGCCTGATCCGCGCCGAGGGCGGCTTGGGTTTTCGCCAGACTGATCGTCAGCAGCGCCTCGCCCTCGCCGCTGCCCAGCAGGATGGTGGCCTCCTTGTCCAGCTCCTCCAGTCGCGATTGCAGCGACTTCACCTCCTCGTCTTGCCCGCCTTTGGAGAGATAGGCCTGCCGGTAGCGGGCGCCCAGCTCCTCGCGTTCGGCCAGGAGACGGCGGCCCGCCTCGGTGGCGGACAGTTGGGCCTCGGCCACGCGGCGCGCGTTCATCGCCTCCAGCACCGCGCCTTTGAATCGCAGTTGCGCCTCCGCCGCCAAGGTGCCGGAACCTTGGTTGCCGGCATGGAATAGGGGGCGCTCCCGGCGCTGGAATTCGAGGTTCTCCCGCTCGCTGAAATAGGCCAGCGTCCGCCGCCACCGGACCAGGGTCGCGGCGATGTCGAGGACCACGAGGGACTCCGCTTCGGCCTGCTGTCCCTGCATCAGATGAAACTGCATCAGCTTCACCCGGGCCGCTGCCGTCTCGGGGTGTTCGGGTCCCCAGTGCCTCTCGGCGATCTCCAGACTGCGGCGGTAGAGCGGCTCCGCGTCCGCGTGGCGGCCCTGCGCGTTGTGGAGTTCGGCCAAGTTGCCCAGTGGCGTCGCGAGGTTGACATGGTCGGGACCCAATCGCCGCTCCATCGTCTCCAGGCAACGTTGCAGGAAAGGCTCGGCCTCCGCGTAATGTCCTTGGGCTTGGTGCAGGGCGGCCAGGTTGTTCAAGGCCACGGTCGTCATTTCGCTGTCGGGACCCTGCAATCTTTCCGCCATCGACAGGCATTGTTCGAGCAGCGTTTCGGCTTCGTCATACTGCCGTTGATCCTGGAGATACGCGGCGAGACGGTTCAGCGCGATCATCTTGTCGGGGTTCTCGTACCCGCCGCCACTCCTCCTCATGTCTTTCTCATGTTCCTCGTAGATGGCGAGGGCTTTCCGGAAAAGCGGCTCGATGTCGGCATGGTCCACTTGGGTGTGGCGCAGCATCTCCGCCAGCCGCCCCATCGCGACGGCTGCCCCGGTATGCGCTCCTATTTGTTTCTGCAAGTCCTCGAAGATCTGGATGCTGCGGCGGTAGAGGGGCTCGGCTTCCGCGTAGCGAAGCTGCTTCGCATACATAAGGGCCAGATCGTACAGGCCCATCGCCACGTCGGCCTCGCCGTATTCGCTTTTCTCGAGAATCCCGATGCGCCGCTGGATGAGCGCCGCCGCCTCCTCGTAGCGGCCTTGCACATCGTAGAGCTGAGTCAGTTTCTCCAAGGGGTCCGCCACGTTGAGTCCGTCGGGGCCGACCAGCTTCTCCTGCACCTCGATGGAGCGCAAGAAAAGGGCTTCGGCCTCCTCGTAGCCGCCTTGGTGCGTGAGCAATTCCGCCAGGAACCCGAGAGCCGTTGCCAGATTCTCCGCCGTATCCGGGAAGCGGGGGGCATTGGGATCGAAGTCGGCGATTCCGGGCTTCTTCGTCGGGTTGGTGAAGGCGTCGGGTTTCAGCAGCTTCTCCATGAGATCGAGGCTGCCGCGGAAGAAGGGCTCGGCTTCCGCGTAGCGTCCGAGACGTTGGTAGAAGATGCCCACCCATCTCATGGCCATCGCCGTTTCGACATGGTTGGGACCGTAGACCTGCTTGCACAGTTCCAGGCGTTTTTCGGCGATGGGTGCCCCTTCGGCGGAAGTCCCCCCGGTGAAGTGGTCGATCACTTGGTCCATGAGCTGGTCGGCCTCGGCTTCGCTGCCTTGGGAGATCAAGGGAGCCAAGGTGAGCAAGGCCGAGAGGAGCGCGAGAAGGGGGATGGGGGTTTTCATGGTCGTTGGGGGCGGTGTGGGTTGCGGGTCATGGGTCATGGGTCATGAGGGCACCGAGGAAAGGAGGAGCAGGATTCGGAGGGTTGGTCGTGCGTCGGTCCGGCAACGAAAGCGGCGGGAACCGCCGCACTCCAAAAGCTGGTGCCTTTGCGTGGGTCGTCCGTGATTCGCGGCAGCGTCTTGGAGTGCGGCGGTCTCCGCCGCTTTGGGGGAAGACGAAGGCCCCGTGAACAGAGAAGGACTGGAGAAGACGGCCACGAAAAGGCGCAAAAAGCACAAAGGCTTGTCCTCGTTTTTGTGCTTCTGTGCTTTTTGCGGCCATCTCTCGTTTCGGTCGAACCGGTATCAAAAAGAGGATTCACTCCACCGGCCCCAAACTGGTGCAGAGGAAGGGGGCGAGGCGGGAGAGGGCCTTCACTTCGCCGTGCTCCGCGATCCATTGCGGCAGCAGTTCGCGCTGGGTCTCGGCCATCGCTTTGGCGGCGGGGATGCCGGAGAGATACTTTTGGTAGAAGACCTCCATCACCTCCACCGTCGCGGCGTCGTCCACGGGCCACAGGGTCATCACGACGTTGGTGGCTCCCGCCGCGTTGAGGGCGCGGCGCAGTCCCATGACGCCTTCACCGTCGAGGGATTCGCCCGACGCCGTTTCGCAGGCGCTCAGCACCACGAGGTCGGTGCCGCGCAGGTCGATGCCGGTCAGTTCGGCGGCGAGCAGCACGCCGTCCGAGGCGGGCGGCGGGATCTGGCCGCTTTTCCAGAGGTTGAAGGTGCTCTGAGCTCCGGCGAGGGCGAGGCCGCTGCGGAACATGGGGTTCTGCACCGGGCCTTTGGGGCGCTGGTCGTTTTGGCCGAGTCGGGCGAACGGGTTGTCGTCGGTGGTGGTCTTCAGTTCGTTGAGGAAGAAGCCGTGGGTGGCGAGGTGGATGATGTCGTGTCCGGCCATGCCCTGTTTCACCGCCGCTTCGGTGGCGTCCTTGTCGCTGAGGGTGGCGACTTGGTAGCCGCTGTTTTGGAGCAGGGTCGAGAGGCTGCCGACTTCACGGGCGGTGCCGGGCAGGGGGCGGAACTGGATGCTGCCGCTGTCCTGCCCCATGCCTGCGCGCAGGTTGTTGGCGAGGGTGTTTTTGTTCGCGTCCTCCTCCGCTTCGGCGAGGGCGAGCAGGGGGGAGTTGTCCCGGTAGGTGGGGTTGCCGAGGGCGAAGGCTTTGAGGCCGGTGCTTTTACGTTGGGGCACTTCCTTGACCAGATCGCGACCGCTGGAGACGTAGCGGACTTGGTATTTCTCGGCGAAGGCCTTGCCCTCCGCATCGCGCAGCAGGCCCAGCGGGATGAAGTGGAGTTGGGCGTCGGGACTGAAGATCACGGTCTGGCCGGGGGCGAGATGCTCCTCTAGCGGGGCAATGAGGCGGGTGTAGAGCGTAGCTTCGGCTTCGCGGAGGGCTGCCGGGTCAGCGTCGGTCGGGCTGCTGTCAAGCAGGGAGCGATAGATCCGGATGGCGGCTCCGATGGATGCGGCATCGCCGTGGGAGAGGAAGGCTGGATCGCCGGTCGGAGCGATCACGGTGGTGGCGTAGCGGGGTTCCAGAGTTTTGGGATCGACGCGATGAGTGTAGCGGAAAGTCTCGACCAGACGAGTGGCTTCAGGCAGTGCTTGCCGCACTGGTTCCAGGCCCACCGAAAGCAGGGTGTCCGCCGTGACGCTGCTGCCGATCAGGGTGGCGGCTTGCTTGTCGAGATCTTCCAGTTGTTGCTGCAAGGATTTCTCCTCTTCGCTGCCCGGCCCCTGCTCAAGCACGGCCTTCTGGTGGCGCGGGCGCAGCGCTTCGCGTTGCCGGAGCAGCTCGCGGCCTTTTTCAGATTGGGCCAATTGGTTTTCGGCAACCCTCCGGGCGTTCATCGCTTCGATGACCGCTCCTTTGAAAAGTAGTTGGGCTTCGGAAGCGAGTCTGCCGGAGCCTTGGTTGCCTGGATAAGCCATAGGATACTGAACCCGCTGGAAGTCGAGACATTCCCGTTCACTGAAGTAAGAAAGGATGCTACGCCAATGGACGCCATCTGCCTCGATGCCTCTTTCGACCAAGGATTCGGCTTCGTCGTAGCGACCTTGGACGTGATACAGTGAAGCTAGGTTTTTTAGAGCGGTCGCCGTGTATGGATGGATCTCTCCCAGCTGCTCCTCACGGATTTTCAAGCTGCGGCGGTAAAGCGGCTCAGCATCTCCGTAACGGTCTTGGTATTCATACAACGTAGCCAGGTTATTCAGCGAGACCGCCGTTGATGGATGGTTCAACCCCAGTCGCCTCTCGAAGATTTCCAAACTGCGGCGGAAGAGCGACTCGGCCTCCCCATGGCGGTCTTGGGCTTTATACAGCAGAGCCAGGTTGTTCAGGGATGTTGCCGTGTCTGGATGGTCAACCCCCAGTTGTTTCTCACTGATTTCCATGCTACGGAGGTGGAGCGGTTCCGCCTCCTCGTAGTGACCTTGGACATAATGCAACTGCGCTAAGTTATTCAGAGCTGTTGCCGTTTTTGGATGGCCTACTCCCAACCGCCTTTCAAAAATCTTCAGGCTTCGGTGAAAGAGCTGCTCGGCTTCCTCGTAGCGACCTTGGTCGCGATACAACACGGCCAAGTGGATAAGAGAAGTTGCCGTATCTGGATGGTCCGACCCCAGTTGCTTCTCGCGGATCTCCAAGCTGCGATGGAAGAGCGGCTCCGCCTCCCCGTAGCGGCCTTGAAATTGATGCGACGTAGCCAAGTGGATTAAGGAGGAAGACGTGTGAAGATGGTCTAATCCCAGCTGTATCTCGTTAATTTCTAGGCTTCTTCGGTGGAGCGGTTCCGCCTCCACGTAGCGGCCTTGGGATTCATACAAACTAGCCAAGTGGTTCAAGGCAATCGCTGTGAATGGGTGATCCTCCCCCAGGTGTTTCTCGTAGATATCTAAGCTGCGACGGAAGAGCGGTTCGGATTCCTTGTAGCGACCCTGGTCGTGATACAACGAGGCTAGGTGGATAAGAGAAGTTGCCGTATCTGGATGGTCCGATCCCAGCTGCTGTTCGTGGACCGCCAGGCTGCGCCGATAGAGAGGTTCAGCCTCCGAGTAGCGACCTTGAGTGCGATACATATTTGCCAGGTTATACAGGACTTTCGCTGTGTCGGGGTGATCCCCCCCCCGGTTGCTTCTCACAAATCTCCAAGCTACGGTGGAAGAGTGGCTCCGCTTCTTCATGGCGTCCTTGGATGACATACTGAAATGCCAGCCAAGCTATAGATGCAGCCGTGTCGATATGATCGTTGCCACGTAACCGGATGATCAATTCCAGACGCTTTTCCGACATCGCAATCATCTCGGGGTATTTCCCTTGCTGGTGGAGGGCCTGCACTTCCTCTGACAATCGATTAAGCTCCACCTCATCACCATAAGAAACAACAGGGTTCAGAATGAAAGCACCTAATATTAACAGGGACGTCCAAGGTGCGGTGACAGGATGGTATTTCATCATCATGTGGTCATTAGATGGGTAAGAAATCAAAATCATCATTTTTGGCGAATCCTCACTTCCCTATCCGATAAATCATCATCGCCTCGCCAAACTCCCGATCTCCCGCCGCCCTCACCTCAATCAAGCGGTTCTCCGCCGGATTGAGCTTCCTCCCGTCGATCTGCCGGAACATCTCCTGCTCGTTCTTCTTCCGCTCGTCCTCGGTGAAGGGCTGGGTGGAGGCGACGGCTTTGAGCACTTCGTTGCCGAACTCCCCTTGGAAATCGTCGGGCAGGTGCAGGCGCAGATCGAATCCCAACTGGCCGGGGATGGACACCTTCTCCCCGGCTTTCACGAAGTTGTCGGAGGAGAATCCGTTCGGGAAGAGACGGTAGACCTGATCATCGACTCCGTAGTAGTAAAGCTCCACGTAGGCGTTCCGGTCGGCGATCAGCTCGATCTGCATGAGCTCGTTCTGCCGGTATTCGGTTTTGTTCGTGGTCAGCGCCAGACCGATGTTGCCCGAGGGCTGGTAGCCGGGGGAGACTTCCTCCAAGCTTGGGGGGCGGTTGACGGGAACGCCTTCGCCGCTGGCCGGAAGGGAGGCGGGCGCGTCGGCCACTCCCAGATCCCGACGGAGGAAGTCGGCGGCGGAAACGGCGGATTGCTGGCTGAGGAAGGCGCTAGGCTGCTGGGGACCGGCGTTCAACTGGCGCAGGCTGATCTGCACCTGCTCGGAGGCCTTGGCGGCGAGTTCCTGAAACGGGAGGCCGGGCTCCGCGAGCAGGAGGCGGGCAAGGCTGGCGGTGAAGACGCCGTGGAGCGCTCCGCCCACCGGGCCTTCGTGGCTGAACTGGGCATCCTGGCAGCCGCCGAGAAAGACATGGCCGGGCCGCTGCGCGACGGAGAGGGCTGAAGGCAGGGTGGAGGTCCGGGTGGCGGCGGTGTCGTCCAGCTCGAAGGAGCGGAACCCCGCGTCGCTGAAGCGCCTCCGCACCTCGCCGTTCGCGGGCGGAGCGCCGGGACCGCCACGGTGCCCGGTGCCGGAGTGGCAGGTGTCGTGGATGGCCAGCACCTGACGCGCCGGAATGCGCTGGAACAGCTCGAACATGAGATCGTCGGTGAACCAGGTCTCGGGCTTCGTCGGATCGAAGTCGTAGGTCACGAGCGCCTCGTCGATGCCGTCCTCCTCGTCGCCGTCGAGGTCCTTGACCCCGGTGCCGTGCATGGCGGCGAAGACGACGACTTGGTCCTCGGGCTGGGTTCCTTGGATCAGATGCGTCTTGATGGCCTCGGTGAGCTTGGCGGCGGTGACTTGGGCGTCGGTGAGCACGAGGATGTTTTCCGGTGGAAAGCCGTAGGCCTCGATCAGGACGGCTCGCATCAGCGCGACGTCGTTGAGGCAGGCGTTGAGCGGGGAGATGGGAGGCGCGTAATTGTTGATCCCGACGAGCAGGGCCTTTTGCCCGGCGAAGGCGGCGGGGAGCAGGGAGAGGTGGAGAGCTAGGGCGAAGAAGATCGAGAGGGGTCGCCCACGGAATCCACGGAATTTCACGGAAGGGGAATTGGGGAAGCAAAATTTCCGTGAGCTTCCGTGCGTTTCGTGGGCCTCCTTCTTGGTTTTACGGACGAGGGTGGTGAAGACGGCGGGCAGGGGGCTTGGGGCTGGCATCGTGTGTTTTGTTGCTTGGGCCATCTGTGTCATTTGATGCCTTTGGCATCTATCTCCGCTTCGCTTCGATTGTGGAAATCGGCGTCCATCTGTGTTGGAAAAGTCTTGGAGCAGTCGTTGCGAGTGGCAGGTCCGCTCCGTGGAAAGGCTTCCGTCGCTCCGGAGAGACGAACCGCAGGTGCCTTGAATTCATCTTTGTCGAGTGGATTTCAACACAGATGGACGCCGATTTCCACCAATTTCGCGGATGCCGGGCAGGGGATGGCGTAGAGAAGTTCGTTCCAGCGAAGTTGAGGGGCGAAAATCTGTAGCCGAGGTCACTGACCTCGGTCGGGCGTCGTTTGAACGTCCGATCCGGCCTCAGTGAGGCCGGCTACAGCGCTGGCGCGTCTTTCTACAATCTACCCATCATCCTTGCTGGAATGGACGGCTACGCGATCATCGCTTCGCGTATCCCGACAGGGGATCGCGAAAAGTCCCGAACTGGAGGCAGCAGACGCCGACAGTCTGCTTCCGCGTCAACGATGTCAACGCTTCGGGGCGGAAGTGTCGGGGGAATCGCCGACGATCAGGAACTTCCCCGCCTTGCGCCCTCAGGCGCGGGCTTTTTCGTCGACGCTCTTCAAGTTCGTCGCGGCCTTGCCGACCCGGTTGCGGAGGTAGTTCAGCTTGGCGCGGCGGACCTTGCCGCGTTTGAGCACCTCGATCTTGGCCGTCTTGGGGGAGTGGATCTGGAAGGTGCGCTCGACGCCCTCGCCATTCGAGATCTTGCGGACGGTGAACGCCTCGTTGATGCCCGAGCCGTGGCGTCCGATGACGATGCCCTTGTAGATCTGGATGCGCTCCTTCCCGCCTTCGACGACGCGCGAGTGGACGTTGACGGTGTCGCCGGGACCGAAAGCCGGGACGTCGGTCTTGGTCTGTTCGCGTTCGATTTTCTGGATCACGTTCATGGTACTCGGAAAGGCTGGCTGGTAGGGTCCGCGGACAGGACGTCCTCGCGGAGGGCGGCAACTGTGGCCCACATGTTTGAGCAAAGCAACGGATTTCCGAATCTTTTTTGTTGCGCGGAATCCCTTCCATGTCTACAGTCCGGCTCGCCAGCCGAGGCCGGGTCGGTTCCCTAGGGAATCGATGCGCTCGTCTTACCGTAGGAGCGGTAGTTCAGTTGGTTAGAACGCCGCCCTGTCACGGCGGAGGTCGCGGGTTCGAGTCCCGTCCGCTCCGCCATCGGTAACATTCATTTTTTAAATCGCGGGATGGAGCAGTCTGGTAGCTCGTCAGGCTCATAACCTGAAGGCCGCAGGTTCAAATCCTGCTCCCGCAACTTCTTCGAAAGCCCTCCAGCCCAACGGGTTGGAGGGCTTTTTGTGTTCCGGGGGAGAGGGCGGGCCGCAGGGATGTCACATGGGGGAACCCCGGCGACCGCTGATTGATCGGCACCCCTCGGAGAGTTCAAAGCACCTCCGGCACCACGTAGGGCGCACGGTATTCGCGGGTCGCGAGCCGGTTCGCGGAGGCGTCGAGCTCGCCGTTGCCCTCGGCCCATTCGGTCTCGGGGTTGAACTGGAGCATGGGGCCGAGCACGAGGCTCTCCTGCGCGAGATCGACGCCGTTGCGGGCGAGGTGGTCGGACATGGAGCCGAAACGCTCCGCGAGGAGGGCATCGCCTTGGATGCGCTCGAGGATCTCGCCTTTCTTCAGGGCTTCGCCGAGGCGGTGGGAGATGAGGCCGGTGTGGCAGAGGGCGCTGGAAAGGTGGGTCTCCTCGCAGTCCGCGTAGAGCCTGTCGGTCTTCCGGCTTTTCACCGCCGAGATGAAGTTCTCGAAGATGTCTTCGGTTTCGAGGGGGGCGGGGGCCGGCATCTCCTTGCCCTCGGCGTCCTTGATTTTGACCTTGCCGCTGGCGTCGGTGAAGACCCAGCCGCCCTCGCAGGCGACGACGACGGAGACCCCGCTCGCGCCTTCGAACTCCTCGGGCGACTCCATGCTCTTGGCCCATTCCGCTTGGGAGGCCTTATCCTTCGGCAGACCGCGGGTCTCGAAGATCAGGGGAGCCGCCTCGTAGTCGTGCCAGACGAGCTGGGTGTTCGGGGTCTCGCCGTCGTCGTCGTAGCCGAGGCGACCGCCGATGCTGAGGGTGCGGGGGGCGATGGCATCCTCGCCGAGATACCAGCGGGCCACGTCCATCTGGTGGATGCCTTGGTTGCCCATGTCGCCGTTGCCGTAGGCGTAGAACCAATGCCAGTCGTAGTGGAACTTCTGGCGGCGCAGGGGCGACTCCAACTCGGCGGGGCCGCTCCAGAGGTCGTAGTTCACGCCTTCGGGAATGGTGCCGTTGCCGCCTTTGCCGATGGACTGGCGCGCTTTGTAGCACATCCCCTTCACGTATTTGATCTTTCCGAGGCCGCCTTCGCGGACGAACTTCACCGCCGCCTGGATCGAACCGATGGCGCGGCTCTGGGTGCCGCCTTGGCAGATTTTGCCCTCTTTGCGGGCGAGCTTCACGAGTTGGCGGCCCTCCCAGACGTTGTGGGAGATCGGCTTCTCGACGTAGGCGTCCTTGCCTGCCTGGATGGCCCAGACCCCGGCGAGGGTGTGCCAGTGGTTCGGCGTGGCTGTGGACATCACGTCGATGTCGCCTTTCTCGAACATTTCGCGCATGTCGAGGTAGCCTTTCACCGCGATCTTCTGCTTGTCCGAGACTTGGTTGACCTTGGCGTCGAGCACGGTGGGGTCGGCGTCGCAGATGGCCGTGGTGCGCACTCCCTTCATGCTGGTGAAGGCGCTGATGTGGGCTCCGCCGCGACCGTTCACCCCGATGATGCCGACGCGGATGTCGTCGTTCGCGCCGAGGACGCGGGAGTTGGGCCAAGCGAGGGCGAGGCCGAAGCCGGCTCCGTATTTGAGGACTTGGCGACGGTCGATGGTGGCGGGCGGGGTCGGGGTGCTCATAATAGGATCATGCTACGCACAACCGGGCGGAAGGGCAATCCCGAAGAACTCGCGCAGTCGCGGGTCTGGCCCGCATTTCCCGCACCCTTTCTGCTGCGCCTTGCCGGAACGGCCCTCGCAGCGTCTCGCGACGAAAGGGTGCGAGAAATACGGGCCGGGGTCTTTTTGTGGAAAGCGGCGGGGCCTGGGCTAAGATCGGAGGGGATGGTCAAAAATCTCGTCATCGCCGCGCTCGCGCTCGCCCTCGTCGTTTCGCTCGTTTTCCACTTCGCGGGAGGCGGGCCCGACGGTGCGCCACCGCCCGCCGCCGAACCCGCGCCGCCTGCCGAAAGCCAGGCCGCCACCGGACCCGAAACCAGCGCCGAGCCCGTCCCCGAGCCGCAGCCGGAACCTGCGCCCGCGCCGGACCCGCTGCCCGCCGCCCTCGCCGCCATCCTCGACGAAGCCGCCGCCGATCCCCGCTTCGCCGGGGCGGCCATCGGCTTCTGCCTCGTCGGTTCCGACGGGGAGGTCCTCTACGAGCGCGCCGGCAGGGTTGCGCAGATTCCCGCCTCCGCGCTGAAGACCCTCACCACGGCGACGGCGCTGGAGGTGCTGGGCCCCGACTTCCGCTTCGAGACCCGCCTCGGGACGAGCGCTCCGGCGGACCCCGCGAAACCCGAGGCCGATCTCGTCGTTCTTGGAGGGGGCGACCCGACCCTTTCCTCCGCCGATCTGGAGGCGTGGGCGAAGCGCCTCGCCGAAGCCGGGGCGAAGACCATCCCCGGTCGCATCGTTGGCGACGGGCGGCATTTCGCGGGCTCGCCCTTCGCCGATTTCTGGAACTGGGGCGATATCGGGAACGGTTTCGGCAGCCCTGTCTCGGGCCTGAATTTCAACCACAACCGCTTCACCGCGGTCTTCGAGCCGGGGGAGAAGGAGGGCGATCCCGCCCGTCTGCTCGGGACCTTCCCCGAGGTGCCCGGCGTCTCCTGGTGGAACGAGGCCCGCACCGCGGCGGAGGGCTCGGGCGACGGGATCGTCATCCACGGGGGGGAGCGCGCCGCCGTGATGCATCTGCGCGGCACGGTGCCGCCGGGGGAGCCGTTCGAGGTCGCGGGCGCGGTGCCCGATCCGGAGCGCTTCGCCGCCTCGCATCTCCGCGCCGCCTTGATCGCCGCCGGCATCGAGGTCGCGGGGGAGGCTGTCGGGGCGGGCGAACTGTTTCTGAAAGGCGAGGCCGTCCCTGAGATTGCCGAGGAGCTGCTGGCGCACCGCTCCCCGCCGCTCCTCGACATCGTCAAGAGCATCCACGAGACCTCCGACAACCACGAGACCGAATGCGTTTATCTCACCCTGGGCCTCCGCGCCGGCCTCCCGCCCGACGAGGCGGTGCGTCGGCATTGGCGGCAGCGTGGGTTGGAGCTGGAGGGCCTGCGCATGGTCGATGGATCGGGCCTCGCGCGGGCCGACCACATCACGCCCGAGTCGCTCGCTCGGCTCCAGCATTTCGCGGCGACCGGACCGGCGGGCGAGGACTACGCCGCCTCGCTGCTGAGCACGGGCGAGGGGAGGATCCGTTTCAAAGCCGGGGCGATGTCCTCGGTGCGGTCCTACACCGGTTTCGTTGATCGCGAAGGGGAGAGGCTCGCCTTCGCCCTGATTGTCAACCATTATCCCGACGGAGCGGCGGTGCGCGATTTGCAAGCGGCGGTGTTCGAGGCCTTGCTGGGGGAGGAGTGATGGTCGGGTCTTTGGGCGGAGCTTGGAGGACCGTCCGACGCTGGATCTGTAGATAAGGTCATTGACCTCGGTCGGGCGTCGTTTGGACATCCGATCCGGCTGAGGCCGGCTACAGGAGGGGCCGTAGGACGTCCCTCGGAACGCCGACCGAGCAGGGTTCACCGGATGGCGATACCCTGTTTGGCCAGCACTTCGTCGAGGCGCGTGCCGGCGGCTTCGAACTCCTCGCTCGCGGGGGCCATCTTGGCGATGCGCTCGGCGAGCCGGAGGTCGGTCGAGGCGAGGCGGGCGACGACGGCGCTGACCGACGCCGGATCGTCCCAATCGACGGGGGGCATCTCCGCGAGGGTGCCGGCGATCAAGGCGAGGGGGCGGCGGTAATCCTCGAAAGCCGTCGCGATCTCGGCGGGCACCCCCGCGCTGTCGACCCCGCCCAAGGCGGCGGAGAGGTCCGCGAGGTGGAGCATCCGCCGCGCGTTCCCCGCGCCGACGGGCGGGGTGGGATGGCGTTTGACGGCGGCGGAGAGCTGCCCGACGAAGCGGTCGAGGGCGGCCGGGTCGGCGTCGGCGGACCGGGGCGCGTTCTCGACCGGGGCGAGGAGCTTTTCACGAAGCTCGTCCAAAGCCCCCCGGAGACTCCTCATTTTCTCCATGGCTTGGAGGAGCCGTTCAACCTTTCCAGACATCTCGACATCGCCCTCCGCAGCACGGATCAACGCCTCTGTGTCGTGCCATTCCCCGGACGCGAACCCCTCGGGAAAGGCGGCGCTTTGTTCGAGCATGTCACGGGTGGCGGAAACGAAGGAGCGATGGGCTTCAGCGAGATCCCTGGGCAAACCCTCGGCGGGAATCGCCAAGTAGCCGCCCAACACCATGGCGGTTCCCTCTTTCATCGAATCGGGGGGCCTCGTCGCCCCCACCTGCCCTTCGAAGTCGGAAAGCGTTTGGAAATAGCGTTCGACCGCATTGCCACCTCCGCCCGCCGCCATCGCCGGGGCTGGAGGGAGGGGCGCAGCGGCGACCGCGCCGCCGGTCTTGAAGAAGAAAGGCTCGAGGAAGCTGCCCGACTCCCAGGTGCGCTGCGCCCCAGCGGTGGTCTGGTGGACTTCCATCCGCACTTGGTCGAAGAGGTCGCCGTGCTTCAATCCGCTGGGAATCCAGCGCGCGAGGGCCTTCGCGTAGGGGCTGTTGCCGTCCTCCCCGTCGAGGGCGGACTGGCCCGGCTTCGCCGCGTAGGCGATGATGATGTCGCCGTCGATATTGATTTCGGCGAGGCCGCGCTTCTTGATCCCCCTCGTGAGCCATCCGATGTCGTTGGGCACTTCGCGGCAGCAGTCGAGGAAGAGGAAACTGCTCTTTGCCCCGGCCAGGAGCATGGCGCTGGCGAAGGTCTCGGCGTCCATCGCCTCCTCGCCGAGGCGGCTGCGGGCTTGGAGCTTCGCGTTGCTGCCCATCAGGTAGTTCTTCCCTTCGAACTCGATCCCGTGCCCGGCGAAGTAGAAGACGGCGGTCCCGCCTTTCGGGATGGCGTTCTCGAAGTTTGCCAGGACCGCGTCCATCTCCGAGCGCGTCGCGTTCTCCGCGTGGAAGACTTGGAAGCCGAGCCTGTCGAGGGTGTCCCGGATCAAGGCGGCGTCCTTGGCGCAGTTGGCGAGGGAGGGGAAGTTGCCGTCTGCGGGGTAGGCGTCGTTCCCGATGACGAGGGCAATGCGGTCTTGGCCATGGAGGACGACGCCGGAAAGCGCCAGGATCGCGACGGCGAAAGCGGAAAAACGCGGGGTCTTCATGCGGATTCTTTCGATGAGAGACGAATCGGATGGCACATCTTGCCGGATTTTCCCACGTTTCGACACCGTCTCAAAACGGAATTTTCGCGAATCCGCCTTCTTGCCAAGGGAGCCACGCCTGCTTATCCCTTGGGAACGACCTCCCCATGCACATCGAAACCTTCCAGGTCTTCTGCGATCTCGTGGACACGGCCAGCTTCTCCGAGGCGGGGGTGCGCAACGGCATCAGCCAGAGCGCGGTGAGCCAGCAGGTCCGCGCCCTCGAGGAGCGCTACGGCGTCGTCCTCGTGGAGCGGGGGCGGCGGAATTTCGCGGTCACGCCCGAGGGCGAGGCTTTCCTCCACGCCGCCCGAGGCATCGTCGAGGCTTGGCACCGCATCGAGCAGGACATCGGCAGGATGCGCGACGTCGTGGCCGGGCCGCTCACCGTCGCGACGGTCTACAGCATCGGCTTCCACGAGCTGCCGCCCTATCTGGAGGAATACCGCCGCCGCTTCCCCGAGGTCGATCTGCAGGTCCACTACCGCCGCTCGAACCAGGTCTACGCCGACGTCTCGGAGAACCGTGCCGATCTCGGCCTCGTCGCCTACCCGCAGGAGCGCAAGGGCGTCGAGATCGAGCCCGCCTGGCGCGACCGCCTCGTCGTGATCTGCCCGCCCGGTCATCCCCTGGCGAAGAGAAGCGCCCTCGACCTGAAAGCCCTCGACGGGCAGCGCTTCATCTCCTTCGAGCCCGACCTGCCCACGCGCAAGGCCATCGACGCGATGCTCGCCCAAGCCGGGGTCGCGGTGAAGGAGGTCGTCGAATTCGACAACATCGAGACGGTGAAGCGCGGCGTCCTCATCGAGAACGCCCTCTCCATCGTGCCGGGCGAGAGCGTGCGGTCCGAGGTGGAGTCGGGTACCCTCGTCCGCATCCCCATCCACGGGAAGTCCGTCTGGCGTCCCCTCGGCATCGTGCGCCGCCGCAGCCGGCCGGTCACCCCGGCGATGCGCGAGATGATCGCCCTGCTGAAGGGGAGTGGCGGGAAATAGGGTGGGGGGATGCCTTCGTTTCCACTCCTGCGCTCGTCGAAGTTCACTGCCTCTGCCAAACCACCGCGAACGCATTCCCTCGCCTTCCGGCACTCCTTGTGTCACAATAGGCCAGACTTCCGCCAACTTCCCGGGGAGCATCCCTCTCTTCATCCTTCTCATCCCGCCCTCATGGAAACGAACGCCGCCATCGCATCCAGTCCCTTGAGACCGGCGGATGGCCGGCGGGGGCGGATGATGGTCGCTTTCCTCGTTTCGCTCATGCTGAACCTCCTCTTCCTCACCGGCATGATCTTCGTGACGGTGAGCGAGAGGCATCCCTCCCCGCCCGCCATCGCCGTGACCTCCGTCATCACCGAGGGCCACTCGCCGGCCGTCGAATCGCCCGGACTCCGCCGCACCGCCGCCGCCCCGATCAGAGGGGGCGGGCCGTCGCTTCAGGCCATGCCCATAGCCGCCGCCGCCGCAGGGGGCGAATTCACCATGACCGTCCCCGACCTCCCCTCCTTCGACACCGGGGTCGCGGGGCTCTCCGGGATCGACCCCGCGTTCGGAGCCGGATTCGACGCCGGACCCGGGCCCGGCCTCGGGAACGGTCCCGGCGGCATGGGGGGCACAGGCGGCGACGGGGCCTCGATGAAGGTCGGCAAGCTCACGGTGAAGGCCCGCCGGCTCGGCGTCGTCCTCGACATCTCGGGCAGCATGCAGGTGCATCTGCCGGGGGTGAAGAAAGAACTGAGACGCACCTTCAGCCAAGCCAAGATCGTGGAGGTGGAGGGATGCGGCCTGCACTGGAACCGGTCCTCCGCACCGGAGAAGCAGGAGGTCCGGCTGCGTTCATCGGCCGATTCCGTGGTCGAGGCGGTGGAGATGCTCGTCGCCGACGCCAAGGTGGATGCGATCTACTGGTTCTCCGATCTCCAAGATGGCGAATCGGAGCAGGGTCTCTCGCGCTTGGGCGAACTGCTGAACTTGGAAAAGGGCAAAGGCAGGGCGGTGCGGCTCTACATCCGCAGTCTCGAACGCAAGCCCTCCACCAAGCTCGCGGCGATCGTGAGAACCAGTGGAGGGGCGGTCCAAGCGGGGGGAAAGGAGGAGTGATCCGCCTGACCAAAAATCGGCGGTCGCCTTGATCAAGTCCGAAATCCGAGGCCCGAAACCGCTACGCGGGACCGCTGATCGGCATGGATTCACGCTGATTTTTCCAAGTCGGAAAAAATCAGCGGAAATCAGCGAGAATCAGCGGTCTCCGGAGGCCCAAATTCGGTTTTTTCGTCCTTCCGAAAAAAAAACCGCCGAAACGAAAAATAAGTTGGACACAATTTTGCCGATTTCATATAACCGGCCTGGGATCACGGATTTCCGCTGTCCCGCCTCAACCCTCCCCCCTCACACCTCCCCTCGACCCCATGAAATCCCCCGCTCTTCCCCCCAAGAGCGGCTGCGCCGCCGTACTTCGCGTCCTGCGCCGCTCCGCCAAGCTGCAAACCGTCGTCGTCACCCTGCTGATGCCCGGCCTCATGGTCTGGACCCCTTCGGCGACGGCCAACCCCCAGGGCGCCACCATCGTCCATGGCGACATCAGCTTCGGGGACGGG